>Ga0056108_1000434_pt1 | contig 12504 bp, 12 predicted proteins | sample WorMetG1BERMUDA1_FD_83875 | JGI IMG/M metagenome (GOLD analysis project Ga0056108, IMG submission 83875) | Marine gutless worms symbiont microbial communities from Max Planck institute for Marine Microbiology, Germany - Inanidrilus... ... | reverse complement strand
TGATCGTCGCATCAAGACTCGGAAGAACTGAGTACCAGCTTCTTCTGATGAAGATCTCGTGATGAGATCGAAACGTCAAAATAAGGTATAAATGTTTGGTTGTGATTGATGAATTTTTAACTGCTGGCTCCAGTTGTTGCCAAAAGTTCTGTGTTAACTTTAAACTGGAGTAACGTGAAGCATGCTTGCGTGTGTGGTTCACTTGAGAATGGCTGTTAAACCTGTGCGTGCATGTGGGATGTGCTTGCAGGTGCATGTGTGTGTATGTTAACTTGAGTGATAGACTGCTGCTCTTGGCCTTCTGTTCTGTTACATTTCAGATCCTGACTGGGCATCGGTAACTCTCGGCATTACGATGTGCAAACGTTGCGCGGGTACGTCGTGTGCAGCCTTTTCACTTTAATGACGTTCATGAGTGTTTTACGTTGTTGTCACAATTTCATCATCATCAGGTTTATTTTCAGTGGTTTTTTCGCTTTTCTGTTTCGCTGCATTGATAGTGTTGGTTGGGTGTCGAGAAATGTGTTTGATGTCAGTGATGCTATTCTAACCTGCTGAACACAATGTTGTCTCCAGTTACGCCACATCAAGCACAAAGGATCAGTGAGACATCAATGACCCGGCATAATGGGTGTGGCATCCCTTCCACCCGGATTTAGTTTCGTCTCTGATATAGCCATATTTGTGCTGAAAAGGGACGTTAAACTGCAACTAACTAACCCGGATTTAGTTGGTGGATTAAGAAAGGCTAAGGTCCATTGGGTGATTTTAATTGGTTGATGTCGAACAAAACGAAACAAAAACGAAATATTTATAGTGCACTATAAACCTGACCGACAGTTAGCTTAATCTACCGCACTGAACTATAAAGAGAAAAATAGAGAAACATAAGCTAAAAATGAAAACCGATATAGCTGAGAAGAAAGGTACAGGTGAGGTTGGTTCTGAAGAATGTCAGTCATTTGAGTTCTCTTCAGTGTTTTCACACTGTTGGTTGGGTGACATGGATGGCATCGAGCCAGTAAAAAACTGGCTCCAATTATCACCAAAGGTTTTGTTATCTTCTTCTTTTCTGGCATGCACCACTAGGAGTGTGTAGCGCCACACGCAGACATCAGCGTCCACAGAGGATGGTTCTGAGCCAGGTCGACTGAGTCGTTCAGTGTGAGGTTGTAGGCTCTCAGGTCTCGTTGGGTGGTGTTCAGCCACGTGATACGGGGACGCCCTGGTGGTCTCTTCCAGTTCTCTGGAGGGGGAGCCGTTAGGATCAACATGGCATGTGCATTATCATCCATACGTGCAATGTGCCCAAATATGGAGAGACGCCATGACTGGATTATCGCTGTAAGGTTAGGTTGCTTGGTTATCCTCCTGTTCTGTTTTGGGGGACAGTAAGTGCCAGTAGTGAGCATGAAGCAATCTGTCAGCCGAGTTGCGTTAAACATTCGTTGCTTATTACTAGACAGCCAGATTATCCCAGTACCATGCCGATGTTGTGATAAGAGAGGCAAGACATGATGCTTACTAGTACCATACTAGAAATGAGAGGAAGAATGTCAGCATTAGTGTGGCAAACCCACAGACGTTGCAGATGTGTTCAAAGACTACAGAAACCTGTTGGGAGATCCTCATCTCCTACCTGCTGTGGCACTGTACTGTACATGTGTGATGGGCTTGCCACACTGATGGCATTAATTAGCAATGAGCAAAAACAACGAGAAAATCCTGTACCAAAAACCTTGTACGGTTCCTATTTGACTCATTTTTGAGGATCTGGCATTATCTGAGTTATGTCTGCAGAAAAATGGATCAGTTTTAAAAACCAGAATTTCATGAGTTGTATTTCCCGTTATAAAATGTCATGTCTGTTTTGTTATCAACTGTGTGTTGTAGGCATTCACCGGTCCATAGCTGCGTCCAAGATCCGGTCGTTACGAATGGACAGCAAGGTGTGGAAGCCATCAATTATACAGGTGAGAGATCACGATAGTGAAGGTGTGAGGCGAATGTGGAATGAAGTTGGATGACACATGTGATAGTCAATATACATTTTAGCAAAATTCTCAGAGATGCCTACTGCAGTTACATATGCCTAAAACCCTTGTCCGAAGGCTACATTTGCACTGCACTCTGCTAGTCCTTGTCATCTCTGTGCTGGCTGGAACACTTTTATTCATCTTGATGACTTCTTGCGAAGTTTTCCTCTGTGTAGTTCAATGTGCCGTAGTTACAGTGTGTCATTCGATTAAATCAGCATCATCTTTACATTACATTCTGCGTGTCCCTACCGTCTCAGTCTGCTGTTCTTAACCACTGATTTGTTGTCACTGGGACCTTCCACTCTACACTGCTTCCCTGGTTATCAGTTTTAGCTAACATCGAACCCGCAGCACTCAGGCATAAATCTGCAGTGGAGAATCTGACTAAGAAGACAGCCCAACATGAAGAATGCCTGCTACACAGTTTTATCCTCCACACAGTTGTCTGCTATCGCGCAGACCTCTTTGGTTAGGTACTTGTCCATAGGCATTACTAGTCAGTGGTAAGATGACTGAAGGTTGGTTTTGATGGTGAATTCTTTCCTTCTCACAGTCCAGCAACCAGAATTCAATCTGCTGCGACCTCACTGATCACTTTGTGACTGACTAATAATAGTTATTATAATTATCCTCAGCATCTTATAATCATCCTCCTCGTCATCATATTTCAATCGTTGCTTAGGTTGTAACTTCAGAGATGCTGGTGGAAGGCTGTACATTAGTTAGCTAGCTGAATATGTGCGTCAAGAGGAATGTCTTTAGCCTAGATTTGAAAGTCAAGAGTGAGTTACTATCGAGCATTGTCGTAGACAGTGAGTTCCAGGCAGTCAGAGACGAATAGCGGAAGGTGTGCTTGGCGAGTTCTGTGTTTGCAACTGCTCATCCTGCTGCAAAAAGTGGGATCTTGCAACAACTGACAAGTGTCCTTGTGACAAACAATGCTGCACATCATTAGCAGCTGTCCACAGACCAAGCTGGAGGATGATCTGCAGCGGCTTCACTCAGCTGATGATGTTGCTGTTCAATGGCTGCCGGCACATAGACCCGGTGTGGGTCCGGACTGTAAGTAACTGGGTAGGTGTCTAAAGTGAGTAAGTAAGTGACAAATTTATGAAGCACCGAAACCAGAGTAGGCCCTCTCCATTTCCATACTAGATGTCGTAGGAGGTGACTAAACCTGGCTTTAGTTTTATGTGTTTATTTTATGTTGTACATTTCTTTTGATTGGTGAATGTGTGCTTTTGTTGTGTTATGTTTTGTTTGTTTCATATTAAGCCAAGAGATTGGCTTGGGGAACGTCTCCGAAATGGCCTGTTTTGTGTCGAGTGGGACGTAAAACCTTAACCAGTGACGGCACGTGGCTTATGACCGCACACGACAACAGCAACGATTAGTGTGTATTTTTTACATTGTCGATTGAGGTCAGTTTTGTTGTGTTGTGCACTTTGCCATTTGCAGCTGATGACGGTCATTGGCAATGATAACGCTAACAAGTTCTGGGAGTGGAATTTGTCACCGGCGGACAGGATTCAGTCGGACGCTGATGAGTTAGTTCTAATTGTGCTGTTGTTTATTCATACGTAATACGTAACTTCTGTGTAATTGGCTCATGTTTTCGGTTATATGCGTTTCTTGAGAAATAACTCAGAATTGTGTTAATGTTATTGTGTTACTTAAGCCTACAGAAGCACCCAGTGCCATGTTGTTTGTTGAATTTATGTTACATCAAATGTTTGCACAAAAGCTGTCCTAAAATGCCGTCTCTCACTGCATTTGGCTGACACTTCATGCACATAATCATCGACGTTGAATTTTGTTGGACAGACTGGCTCGCAAGACGTTCATATACAGCAAATATCGAGATCACATTTACTGTCGGATTCATCCTCTGCACGATGATCAGCCAGCTCTCAATGCGGTCAGCATAGTTGTTTTCTTCGTCCCATTGTTTTGCAGTTTAAAGAAACTAGAACGGTGCAACCATGGCCACACGTCGCCAATTGCATATGTCCGTAAGCTAGCTATTGTCAAGCTGCTGTTACTTATTTATGGTTTTAAATTCAAGTCTGCTTTTCTATGCTAAGCGTGTCGACCACGCCCGGCCAGCCATCCTCTCGACCACGCCCACCATGCCCAGCCAGCCATCCTCTCGACCACGCCCACCACGCCCAGCCAGCCATGCCCACTGCCATCACTGCCACATTGCCTGTCACAGCCACATTAGCGTCACCGGTAACCTTGTGAAATTAATAGTAGTATAGATTATCGTGTTATATGCATTGTGTATATCTATGTGCATTTACGATGCTCACTTTGTGACGATCCTGTGGCCCTACCATCCTGCTGCTGCCACCGATGCATGATCTCCTTGTGATGGTTTTGCAGTTCACTGTGTCAGATAAACCTTGCTTACTTATTTATCGCTGCGGACTGTCTGTTTGTAGGCTCTGTGTAAGTCGGTGAAGTATGGAAATGTGCTTGAGACGATGGAGCTGCTCTTTTCCGGAGCCGATGTGCGTGTTTCCAATGCCTTCTTGTCTGTTTTAGTAGAACACTGTGTGATGTCTTTGGCTCTGTGTGGGTCCCAGGGCTGTAAGTAAGTGGGTGTTTAAGTAAGTAAGTAACAGATTTATGAAGCGCCAAAACCAGAATAGGCCCTCTCCATTTGCAGGCTGGATATTGTAAGATGCAACTAAACCTGGCTTTAGTTTCTGTGTTTATTTTGTGTTATAGTACATTTCTTTTGATTGGTGAATGTGGGCTTTTGTTGTGTTAGGTTTAGTTTTTCCATACCAAGCCAATAGATTGACTTGGAGAACGTCTCCGAAATGACCTGTTTTGTAACGACTTGGACGTGAAGCCTTAAATCAATCAATCAATCAGTCTGTTGTCTTTGTATATTCACTAAAAGTGTAAGACATTTTCTCGTTATTGCTTGAATGATGTTAGACTGACATTTTTATAGTGATTTTTGGCACTAAGTGAAGTGAAGTGAGTAGGGTTTAACGTCCCACTAAACACACTAAATGGTTCTTGTTCCATTCTTGGTCAGTACTATATTGTAAGACTAATAAAATAGCAGTAGTAGCAACCACAACAATCAAGCAGGCCTTTAATTTTGTACAGATTACATAATAATTCTTTGATGGTATGTCGTCTCTGATATAGCCATATTTGTGCTGAAAAGGGACGTTAAACTCCAACTAACTAACTTTGATGGTATGGAGATAATGCAGGCAACACTGTTGCACTTTCATGTCTTGTCCATAATCCAAATGCACTGGTAGGAACCAGTGCATTTGGATTAGGGACAACACAAGGGCATTTGGGCAGTTAAACTTCGCTCCAGCAAAATCCTTCAGTTCTTAACTAGGGGTGCCAGCTAACGCAGGTTGTCCTGTATAATGGCCGTAAAGTACGGTAATGGTATAATACACTCTTTAAAACCATTGATATTGGTCATCTGTACATTATAAAGTGTTAGATATTGACATCGGTGTCAAAACTTTGTTTTGTAGATACATTGTGAATGCCCAAAGGAACATGAAAGTCGTAAGTGAACACTTTTGGCCTAGGTTGATGAACATGTTTCTGTTTACATTCCCGGCTTGATTGATGTATTACATGAATACCTGATGCAGGTGGATATGCGTCCCATTCTCATGGGTGGCATCCACAGAAGTTGTCATCATCGCTTTTTGTTTTCAACTCTGCATTTTGTTACTTCACATTTATTGTAGCTATATAGCCTTGATTATATCTTCACATATTTATCACATTTTCAAGGCTCTAAATAGTCTAATATGTGTTGATGTGCCATTAAGCAACTACTCACTCACTCATTCTGGATTGTCCAAACGTTCAGGACGTCCGACAGAATCTCTTCACTGCTTCTTCGACATTTTTGACAATATCGACAATAAAAACATCATTGATTTTATTAACGATGCGCATTTTTATCATCAGCTCTGAGCTGTAGTATTTGTATTTTGTATTAGCTTGATAGCCTTGGTTTTACACCTCATTTTTATCATTTGTTAGTTATTACCTAATTTTAGTCTACCTTTTCATGGCATTGAATAGCCTATAATGTGCTGATGTGCCGTTAAGAAAGTACTCACTCACTCACTCACAGAAGTTGTCTGTTATTTAACTACAGTAGTTTTTTATCAGAGTTTTGCCAAATTTGGTTAATGTACTTGTGAGCATTATGTCACCATTAAACATGATAACTATACAAAAAGGAGATGTGGTCTGAATAACGTTGGTGTTCCACTTTTTAAACTTTGGAATGAGCAAAGCTAGGCACTTCAAATTCTGTGCAGACTAACTATGACAAATACTAGCCATCGCATTTTACGCATTTGTTATTTATAAATTGTCTTATATATGTGTATCTAAGTGGCTGGTGTCTGTCTATACTAGTAACGCAGTTAATAATAAATTCAGGCTTTATTTAATAACTTAGGTGATAATAAATAGCTGACTCACTAGTCAGTGTTTTGTTGTGCTTATTAAAGTATATTGATTACCAGGAGATGAACATTAGTGTCCTGTGAAGGTTGTGGTGAAAATATTCTGTCATGTTAATGGAATTGGCTGATCGTGTCATGTGATATATGAACTGAAATTATGTAATTTCTTTGTACTTTTTACAGCAATACAGCTTGCGAAGCAGGCGCATCAGATGCTTCAAATGGTGAGCATTGCTGGTACTGATGCTATTTTAATGTAGTACTTTGGGAATATTATAGCCTTGTCTCATGGGCATGTTTAGTGCTAGTATTATAGCCTTGTCTCATTCTAGCACTAAACACGAGTTTAGTGCTAGAATAGACACAGTCAGTGTTAGTTGGGTTTCGTTGTGTTTAGATGTCAGGGTTGTTAGTGTTTACATTCATTATAGGCCTTTTTTATCAGTTAGCTTGAAAGACACTTTCAAGTCGACTTCTAGCGAGTCTGTGAGATTATCTGCACAATGACCAGGTCAAGGAGATGCCTTTCAACAGTGTTGTTGTATTTTGATGTTGTTGTACATTGTTTATCAGCTGTTACTCTTGACTCGTAGGCATGATACTACCTACCGAGTATATACGATATGTTGAAAATGCCACCAACTGATATTCTGGCATAGTATAAAGGCAACCAGTGCTGATTATTTGAAACTTATTTATTACATTGTAGGTACAAATCGGTGTTGGATGTAGCTAATAGTGTTTATTAGTTTTGAATTAGTTGGTTAAGTACTAAGTGGAAGGTTAATTCTGAAGCCGTTGTTAACGTGGATGTGCAGGAGTTCATATATCAGAATGGTGGAGAGAAGTGGAGCAGTGATCAGACGCCTGAGGTATGGAGACCAGTGTTGCTGATGGTGCTGACTGCGGTCTGTCAGATGTCTACAGTCTAACAGCAGTAGGACTGTTTCAGTGGCACTGTTCTCTTTGGCATATACTACCTAACTATGTACTGTGTGCGACAGGAAGGGCATCCGGCATAAAAAATGGGGGGATGATGGAGGTGGGTCGCTGACAGTCCAGTTGGGGTGGTGCCCAGCCAGACTGTCAGTGCATCTGCCTCTGTTATCTTCCTTGCACCATAAAATCGGTAAGAAGATGGCGGATTAGATTGTCGAGCACGTAAATTGAACAGGGATGACGCTATGGATCGAACTAGATGGAAGAAGCTGATAAAGAATGGATGATGATCAGAATAGGTGAGTGGGTGAATGTTTCTTCTGGTACCGGCTCACCCGGGTAGTCACGGACAGAGAGCCGTAAAACGGTTGGAGTAGTAGTAGTACCTAACTATGTACTTAGACGTCTATTTTAACGGCCGTTTTCCCGGTTCCCCATTATTTTTCTTCGTCCACTTCTCTAAAAGAGAATCAGTGAGGATAAGTGACACCGGCTATTTATGATCAGAAACCCTTCACGCAGCCAACAGTGTCAAATCGGAGTAAGTAACATAAGAGCAGTGACAGTGGCCGTCGGCCTCGTCCTTTCTTCATCGGCCACTGGACTGCTGACAGCTCTGTGGAATGTGTGTCTCATTTTGGATCTAAGTCACACCTTAGATGCATTCTCTATGCGTATCCAGACTCCAGTTGTGGTTGACCTTTTATCGATTACCGGACTCCGATTATATCTTCACATATTTATCACATTCTCACCATCGTAAGGCACTAAATAGTCTAATATGTGTGGATGTGCCATTAAGAAACTACTCACTCACTCACTCACTCTGGATTGTCCAAACCTTCAGGACGTCCAACGGAATCTCTTCACTGCTTCTTCGACATTTTTGACAATGTCGACAATAAAAACATCATTGATTTTATTAAAGATTCGCATTTTTATCATCAACTGTAGCATTTGTATTTTGTATTTAGTTTTGTTAACCCTGAGTGACGTCATGGAACTAAATATAGTAACAGGTCAGCCACAACAGGAGTTTGGTTATGCATACAGAACGCACCTCTTGCTTTGTCAGTAGGTTGCTGAGGTTCACAGCCTTGGTAGGCGGAGTCTGGCGGTCCACCAAGCACGCTTGCCAGAGAGCAGTGCTGTGCCACTGAACATACATACATACGTGCATACATACCTGTGAACGCACTGGGTCTGCATGCAGCCACTGCACTGGAGTTTTAGTCCGTATCACAGCACTGGCTAGATGTGGCCTGTTGCTGCAGGTGGAGTAATATGGTTGGTCAGTCTGTCACGATCAAAATGGCTGAACCAATCATGATGCCAGTTGGGTTATGGACTTGGGTGGGTACTAGGAACCATGTATTAGATGAGGTTCCAGATCTCCCCATGCAAAGGGTCAATTTTGAGGGGGGGGGGGAAGGGGCGGCCATTTGTAAACTAAAAGGACTTTCTGCCATGACCTGTGCAAAAACATCTGAACTGATTGAGATGCCGTTTGGAACATGGACTTGGTGGGCCCAAGGATGCATGTATGGGGGTGCATATTGGCGCCACCTGGCAAATAAGATTGAACTGTCCATGTGTGGCGGCAGTGTGGCCTTATGTCAAATTGTTTGACTAACAGCTTTTAGCATGTGCAGTGCACGTGTTTGACTGTTGCTATGTGTGATGATTTCATTGTTACAGGAGAAGGCAAGGCCACGTTCCATTCGCCTGTCACATTGTGGCTTTCTGCTCAAGACTGGAAGCAGTCCAAAAAATGGTACACTCAGTATCTGTGCTAATCCAGCTCCCTTGCTACACCTATGTGATTTGTTTGATTTGTTACATTTGTGATGTTTTTTTGTGTGTTTTTGTCTGATTGCAGTACTGACATTACAATTACTGCGCTTCTTGTTTATCTCAGCACTGTCGATCAGGGGCATTGCCAAGTCTAAAAAAGTGGGGATGGATAGTAGGCAGAGTCAATGGCACAGCCATTCAATTCCCCGTCTAGAAAAAAATTGAATTATCGTTATAAGCTATAAATTCTGTTTTTTGGTGCATTTTGAGTGGCATTTAAGTGTACTTTTAAGTTTTTGCATCACTCACAGAAACACTGTCTGGCAACAGTGGGGTGATATAGAACATGTCCACTCCATGGCAGTGCCCCTTAATAACTTTTAGAGTTTTGTGTTCTTGCTGATTCGTGCTTGACAGTTAAGTTCATTTGCATGTTGTTGTTCACAATGTTTGTTGGCGTCGTTGGTTGACTGGTGTCTTTTGTTCGGTTATTTTTCTCTATTGATGTAGATTTTCGTAAGCGGTGGTGCACTCTGGAGAATGGGAGTTTAAGTTACTTTGACAGTGACAAGGTAGTTCAGTTTTGTTCCTGCTTTCATTAGAAGATTTTTTAAACGTGAATTTAACCGACTTGTTGCTGTTTTTTTGTGAATTCTAACGTGATGTTTATGCTGAGTTGCAGTTGTAATTGTTGTTCTTCAGTGTGGTGAACTGGCAGCTGACATATTATTAACCACTGCATTGTTGCTGTGTCAAATACTAGTCAGCAGTGCATGCGGAATTTTTGTTGTACATTTTCGTGGCTTTCATTCTTAAAGCGTAACTTTTCTTTACTTCTGGTCACATGTGCAGAATGTGATATTCTGAAGTTTTTACCTGAAATGAAAAGCCAAAAGTCATAGTAAAAGTAGACTTTGTCATTCTGTTGTTGCATTTACACTCTGCGTATTTTACAACGTCAGTAAGTGGTTGTTTGTTTAGCGATGCTTTTTACCTGTAGTTCTCACAGTACATTTTGTGCAGTGAACTTTTTGAGGTTATGAGTATTGCACTGTTGAGAGTAAACTGTGTGTTGATTGCGAGCAGTGTACTGTTGCCAATGCTACCATCGAGAGACGTGAGATGTTGAGCGTTGGCGTCACAACTGATGACAGGCAAGCTATGCTATTTTTTTGAAATTGCACATCACTAGTTCGACTATACTGTAATCGTGTCTACATTGGGATAGCCGCTTCTAATGGGATCTGTGTTGAATGATGCTTTTGGCTGAAAAAAAGAGTTCATTGTAATCGTTGTGTTTCGTTTATGGTCTTTATCATCCTCCAAAATGTTTTCCAACCTGGTGAGCGTAAAAACAGATGCTCATTTTGTAAACTGAGATTTGTGTATTGCTGATATTTCATAGCAAATATCAGTGCACTTCTTGTTTTGTTTTTGGATGCCATTGTAGTATTTTACCATGTTCTGATCAGCGTGAATTGTTACTTAGCATGGTCATCAGCACTGAAATTATTTAGTGTTAGCATTGTTACTGTAAAACCTTGCACATTGTCACAACCTCCACATAAAATCCTGTTGTACAATTAAAGTTTATATACATATGAATTGTGCTTGTGCTGGTTTATAACCATGTCATACAAACGTCTTTATAGATGGTGTCGTAATTTGGTGATTTGTGCTCTGCAGAAACCAAAAACTGTATAACATTATTATTGTTTCCCATTCACGTTTGTCCCGCTGATGTGGCTGCTCTGATGTTGTCACCCTAGTCAGGTTGGCTGCTGTGTATAAGTGTGCTCTTCCACAACTCAAGTTACCATCCACACTGTATTGACAGTTGTTACTTCCTGGCACTGTGAACTGGGATACACTGTACATTAACATACAATGAGAATGCTACGTCTCATGTGTGAATATAGAGAGGGTTCTGCCAAAGAGAACCTCTGGGGCTAATTAGAGCCAGTTTTTAACAAGCTGGGTGCTCTTCCTATTATCAAAACACTGAACGCTGGAAACAACTCCAAGGACTGATGCTAACTGGGAAAAATCAAGACCTTATCCGTTGTTGGTCCACCATCTGCACCCTTTACACAGGATCTCTGTCGCTAGAACCCGATATGAAAATCTGGGCTTATGTATAATGTGTAGCCTTAACTTCACAGGACTACTGTGTGTGAAAAAAGTGTACATTATGTATAAAGTTGCATGGACATGCTCTGGATTTACGCTGTGAAAATTGTCAGTAGAAAATTTGTAATTGGTAAGTAATCGGTTAGCACCAATATTGATGTACTGTTCTGGACAAACATAGAGCTGCATAACTTTTTGTTCTATTTTTGTGAGCAGTTTTTGTTGGCTATTTTTCGCCCCGTATACAATGCGTTAAACTGTCATGTTGATTGATGTTTTTAAGGGTGGAGTTTGCATTTGAACTTGCAACGACGAAGAATGCCGGCCGCGTCTTTCTGTTTGCAGCCAGCACGGCAGACGATCGGCGAGTGTGGATGTCGAAGCTGGGCATGGTCTTGATCTGTTCTTTATTTTGTTTACTTCAGTTTTTGTCAGTTTCATCACAGTCATTTCTCGTTATGGTTAATAGAGGCAAAATTGACAACGTTTGATACGGCTTATTTTTATAGAAAATATGTGATGCACTTGTCTTGTTATCTTACATGGATTGGATAGATGTGTTACTAATTGCACATGTTGTAAGTGGATGATGCACCTGTTGATATTACCAGTACATCTACCTGTGAATAGAGAAGAGAAAGCTATACGCATTATTGATTTCTTATTTTCCCTCTTTGCAGCAGTAATCAGTTCTACAGCTAATATATCATACACTATTGAATTGTGTTCTAGAGTATGGCAGCCGTATTGCCTGATGATGTTAATAAGATCGGTGAATTCGACCGAGGTGGAAACGTCTTCACTCGCATTGGTGCTGCTTCTGTGAGTATTGGCTATTTTAATTGTTTTAATTATGATGTTCCCGTCATACAGATTTCTGGAGCCTATCTGATAATTAAATATATAAGCGAAATAAAATTCACTGAGTGCTATATGTTATTATTTGCACAGTGTGAAAAATTAAATAGTTATTTATAAAATCTTGGATGCAAATGCTTTTTATGAAAGAAATGTAGGAATTTACTATGGAGGATATTGGTGGTATTTTTTAGAAATCTCAAACGATATTTCGTTGGGATCTAGAGTTGTAGCAGTTCAAACTTTGAACTCTGATGTTGCACAAATAG
>Ga0056108_1000433_pt1 | contig 12517 bp, 8 predicted proteins | sample WorMetG1BERMUDA1_FD_83875 | JGI IMG/M metagenome (GOLD analysis project Ga0056108, IMG submission 83875) | Marine gutless worms symbiont microbial communities from Max Planck institute for Marine Microbiology, Germany - Inanidrilus... ... | reverse complement strand
CGAAACCGCCAACCAAAGCCAAAAACCGCCGCAGCATCTGCCAGTGGCGGCGAATAAACGTCCGCTCTTAATAGAAGCGGACGCCCAAAACACTCTTTCGGACGAGTTTATCAACGATATCCGCCAAGTGCTGTCACCGGGGCGCCCGACGGGCCGTCCCTGCAAGCCTCCTATTTTCGTTCCAGGAACCGCCCAAAGGCCTTGTCGTGACTGTCGATGTGTCTGACGAGCCAGGTCTCGAGTTCGTCGACGAGGTCGAGGCCGGCGGACTCGTCGCCGGCGTCGATGAGGCGGCGCAGGTTCTTGACGTCGGCCATCAGGCCGTCATGTTCGGCGACGTGGGCGTCGAAACCGGGGTAGGCGTGAAGCCGCATGAGGAGCTGTTCGGAATTGAAATGCAACTCCGTGTAATCGATCAGGTTATCGAGGATTTCGGCCTTCTCGGCGTCGCCGGCGTCGCTGCGGATGGCCTGGGCGAAGGCACGGAAGAGGCCCAGTTGCACCCGGTGCTCGCCGGCCATCACCTCTCTGTCTTCCTGGTCCTGTTCAATCATCTCCATTCTCCCCTCTTTCCGTCCTCCGAAGATATCGCCTAGAGCAGCGTGCCGCCGGCTGCCAGGCCCGGCTTGGCCAGCCAGTTGATGCGTTCGATGAAACCGGGGCTGAGGCCGACCTCGGCGGCGGCGGCGTTCTCGTCGATGCGCTCTGGGCGCCGCGTGCCCGGAATGGGGACGATGTCATCGCCCTGGGCGAGCAGCCAGGCCAGCGCCATCTGGGCCGGCGTCACGCCGATCTCATCGGCGAGGTCGATCAACGGCTGGAAACGGTCCCGGTTCTCCGCCAGGTTGTCGCCGGAAAAGCGCGGCATGGCATTACGGAAATCGTTTTCGTCCAGCGCCTGGGGCGGACCGGCCAGGAAACCAGCACCCAAGGGCGACCAGGCGACAAGCGCGATGCCGAGCTCACGGAGCTTCGGCAACAGGTCGTGCTCGGCCTCGCGGCGCCACAGGGAATACTCGTACTGGACGGCGGCGATGGGATGCACCTTATGGGCGCGTTCGACCTCGTCCGCGGTGACGTTGCTGAGGCCCAGGTGCCTGACCTTGCCGGCCGCGACCGCTGCGGCCATGGCGCCGACGGTCTCCTCGACGGGGACGGCGGGATCGAGATAGTGGGCATACCAGAGGTCGATGCAATCGACGCCCAGGCGTTTGAGGCTGCCCTCGAGGGCTTTCTCGGCATAGGCCGGGGTACCGTTTATGCCCAAGGAAAAGCCGAAACCGGTCGGCAGTTCCGTCGACGGTTCCGCTTCGTCGAAAACAATGCCGAACTTGGTGGCGACGGCGGCGTGTTCGTGGCGTCCCTCGATGGCGCGGGCGACCAATTCCTCGTTGTGGCCCCCGCCGTAGGCGTCGGCGGTGTCGATCATCATGCCGCGGTCGATAGCATGTCGTAGCGCGGCGACGACGTCGGTATCGTCCGACGCCCCGTAATACCCTTCGAGCACCATGGCGCCGTAGCCGATGGCCCCGACGGACGGCCCGTCCTTACCCAATGAACGCTGTTCGATCATGGCATGCCCTCCCCGACGGCGGCGCCGTCAAAGCCTGCGACCCCTGGTGCGGCGCACCAGGCCTCAAGTTAAGAATGCCACCTTTGGCGGTGCGATGACAGCCGTATGCAGGGGCGGTGGCAGGTATTCGGGTGGTGTTTCGTCCGAGGGGCGGACACACGGCGCCGTTCAATCGGCGGAACGGACCAAACCGGCATTTTGGGCTTTCGACTACGTGCAGCCCTTTGCGGACATCGCGGTAGTTAGCGTTTGGCCGCCTATGAAACTGCAATGGGGATATTCAGAATTCGGAGGATCTATTTGAGAGAAAGTAAGACAGAATAAAACACCCAGTGCCAAAGGCAGAACGCGGAATACTATCACAACGTGTTTCGTCTTAATGGATTAATCGTAGAAAGTTTGAGATACTCTTATGATCCACGTCATTTACGGCTCGAATAATAATAAAGAACATACCTGATTATTGGTGTTGGAAAATTAAACCCGAGATTGGGATCAGGATCTCGGCATGACCCAACAACCCAGAGAGTTAAAGAATAGCCACACAACCAGCTCTGACGCTCGTAGTTCGAGCCCCAAAAAAGTGCCCGAGAGTATTCACTTTGAAACCGTGTTTCGAAATGCGGGAGCGGGGATCGTTGTTGCGACGCTGACCGGGCAGATCATCCGGGCCAACAGTAAATATGAGGAAATCACAGGGTACTCGGAAAAGGAACTGATCGAGATTGGCTGGAAAGCGCTTTCGCATCCGGACGACCTCGAGCCCCACATGACCTATGCCCGCGAGGCCGCTGAAGGCCTCCGTGAAGGGTACAGCCTCGAAAAACGTTACATCCGCAAGGACGGCAACGTCATTTCTGTCTCCATCGATGTTTCGATTAGCCGAGACAACAACAATGCAGCGACATCGGTCATCGCCGTCGTTCACGACATCACCAAAAGGAAGCAGAACGAAACGGCGCTGAGCGATAGCGAAGCGAAATACCGAAACCTGTTCGAATCCTCACCCATTTGCATCCACGAAGTCGACCTTGACGGCTGCATCATTTCCATGAATTCGGCCGGCCTCAGGATGATGGGCGCCGATGACCCCGAGGACGTGATTGGAATGCACTACCTGGACGTGCCGCTTCCCGAACACCGGCAACGGATCGCCCAGCTGTTGGACCTTGCCAAAAACGGGCAAGGCTCGAAGTTCGAGTTCAGTGCGGCCGGCAAAGTCGGCGTTAAACACTTCCTAAGCAGCATTGAACCGATTACGGATGATGACGGTCATGTCACTAGGATGATGGGCATTACCCAGGACATCACCGAACGGAAAAGAACGGAAGAAAAACTGCTTACGGCCTTGAACGACAGGGCCCAGCTATTGGACGCCATCGAGCATAGTGGCGAAGGCATCATACTGTTCGATGCCGATGACCGTTTCGTCTACGCCAATCAGAAATACAAACAGATTTATCCGGCGGAAATTCCGGATCTGATCCCGGGCAAACCGTTCAAGGACCTCATCACAAATTGTGCATACAGTGGAATCGTGCCGGCGGCGATCGGCCGCCAAGAGGAATGGATCGAGGAACGGCTACGATCTCACAAGGATTTCGACAACGTCGAAGAGCATGAGGTCGCCAGTGGACGTTGGGTCCGTATCGCAGAGTTTCCAACCAGGGATGGCGGTACCTTTGGCATTCGCACGGACATTACCAAGGAAAAGAAATCCCTAGAGGCCTTGAAGGATTCGGAGGCCCGCCTGACTGCGACGATCGAGAATTCGCCATACGAGGTGTTTTTGAAGGACACCGGCGGACACTATCTCATCGTCAATCGTCAGTTCGAACGCAATTGGGGCGTGAAGCGAGATCAGGTTATCGGTCGTACCGATTTTGAAATCCTCCCCATGCAAATGGCAAGACTTTGTCATGACCAAGAGCAAGAGGTCCTGCGCACTCGGGGTGTCATTGAGAAGGAAGAGGAGTGCGATCTGCCGGATGGGCTTCACACGTTCATGACGACCAAATTCCCGATCATCGATTCACATGGAGACGTGATCGCCATTGGCGGTATTGCCGCCGACATAACGGACCGCAAGCGGGCCGAGACAGCAATTTTGGCATCCAAGATGGAAGCTGAGGACGCTAATCGGGCTAAATCCGAGTTTTTGGCGAATATGAGCCATGAACTGCGCACACCGCTCAACGCGATAATCGGCTTTTCCGAGGTCCTGACAAAAGAGACTTTCGGGTCGCTCGGCGATCGGAGGAACGCGGATTTCGTTTCTGGGATACACAAGTCTGGTATTCATCTTACCCGAATCATCAGCGACATTCTGGACATCTCGAAAATCGAAGCCAATGAAATGCGCGTTGACGAATGCACCGTCGATTTGGCGAGGGTGGTCGAAAACTGCCTCGCCATGACCGTCCAGCAGGCGGATACCGCTGGGGTCGAATTAAAGATGGACGGGGAAAGCCACATTCCGTTTCTTCTTGCCGATGAGCATCATGTTAAGCAGGTCCTACTCAACCTCATTTCAAATGCCATCAAGTTCACGCCGCCTGGGGGCCAAACGACAGTTGGTGTTCGACAAAATGATGAAGCTGGATTGGAGATCCACGTCGCGGATACGGGCATCGGCATCGACAAGAAAGATATGGAGAAAATCCTGGAACCATTTGGCCAAGTTGCTGAGAGCTTTTGGCGCGATCACGGTGGCACCGGACTTGGTTTACCGATTTCCTTGTCTCTCATGAAACTTCATGGCGGCAGTCTGGACATCGAGAGCGAACTCGGCAAAGGAACGACGGTGATCGCTAGGTTCCCGGCCGAAAGGACGCGGGAATCCAGGCGCTCATCGCAAGGTTTCTAGTTTGGGTTTCGGACCAATTCACGGGGTTGGAATGAAATTCCCCGTAAAGCCCGTAACGCGCGTCCAAACAAGGCATTCCAATCGATCAAAGACGGTGCCCACGTCAGACCAGCCTCGGTGACGCTGCTACCACAATCCATTCTGCAGCTGTCCACTCCGCGAACATACCACCTGCGCAAGCACACGGAACGAAGGCAAAACGATGTCCGCCATTGGGATCAAGCCGAATTCTCGCCACGAGGGGTCGCGGCGCATCGGCAAACGGAATTTCAATGGGGTGAACGGCCACGCCCACTTCGTTAGTGCGCGCAGGCGGGAACCAAGCGGTGTCCGCCGAAGCCCGTCCGTCAGGCGACCAACCCTTGGTAGACCTTCTGGCGGCCGGTCAGCCAATCGGTACCGACGGTGACCTGGATGTGCTCGCCCTCGTCGCGAAAGCGGTTCTTTGGGTTGTATTCGAAAGGCCGCTGGCGGCGTTCGTAGAAGGGTTCAAGGTTGCGCCGACGGCGCTCCGGCCCGAAATAACTGTCGGCACGGACGAAGGGGCGCGGCCGGCAGATGACGGCGGCGAGGCGGTCGTAGACGAACTTCGCCGAAACCGGCTTGGCCAGGAACTCGGTAATGCCGGCGTCGCGGGCCTTGGTGATCGAGGTGTAGCCGGTCTCGGCGGACACCATGATGATCGGCACGCAAGCGTCGACGTCGTATTCGCCGAAGCGGACCCGGCGCACGAACTCCGCGCCGCCCTCGGGCTTCATCATGTTGTCGGTAAAGATGACGTCCGGAGACGACTGTTTCAGTTTGTCACCGGCGTCGACACCGTTGGTCGCCTCGATGATGTCCCGGACACCGAATTCACCGAGGACGTTGCACAGGATCTTGCGCATCAACGGCTGGTCGTCGACGACCAGAATACTGAGATTTGATAGGTTGAGTTCCCTAATTTCCAGCATGGTCCCACCCTCTGAAAACACCGCCCGCGCCACCCCGCACGGGCTACCCGCCTTGCGGGTGAGGGGCTGTATAGGGATCGCCTTTGGGCCTGCCTGTGACGGCCGTCACACCCCCTGGGTGAAGGGCAAAAAAACGGCAAAACGGCCGCAATCAGCGCCGATTAAGCGTCAGGGATTGATCTTATTGTCGCGGCTTGCGCCGGGCACAGATGTCGCGGCTTGCGCCGGGCACAGATGTCGCGGCCGGCACCGGATGCCAACGAAGCGCCCGCCGCCGGTTGCGAGTGGATCGACAGGCGTCGAGCCCGGGCTCAGTCTTCTTTGACCTCGCCGAGCGCGGCCTGCGCCGCGGCGAGCCGGGCAATCGGCACGCGGAATGGCGAGCACGAGACATAGGTGAGGCCGGTGCGGTGGCAGAAATGAACGGATGCCGGGTCACCGCCGTGTTCGCCGCAAATGCCGAGCTTGATGTCGGGCCGCGTCTTGCGGCCGCGCTCGGCGGCGATCTCGACCAACTCACCGACGCCTTCCTGGTCGATGGTGACGAAAGGATCGTCGTTCATGACGCCCTTCTTGTGATAGACCTCGAGGAAGGGCGCGGCGTCGTCGCGCGAGAAGCCGTAGGTCGTCTGCGTCAGGTCGTTGGTGCCGAAACTGAAGAACTCGGCCGTGCCGGCGATCTCGCCGGCCCTGAGCGCGGCCCGCGGCAGTTCGATCATGGTGCCGACCAGGTAGTCGAGCTCGACTCCCTGGGCCGCCTCGACCTCACGGGCGACGTCGTCGACCACGTCTTTGAGCATGTCGAGCTCGCGGATGTCGGCGACCAGCGGGATCATCACCTCCGGGCGCACGGCCTGGCCGCCCTTGCCCAGTTGCGCCGCCGCTTCGAAGATGGCGCGGGCCTGCATGGCGTAGACCTCGGGGTAGGTGATGCCGAGGCGGCAGCCGCGGTGGCCGAGCATGGGGTTGGCCTCGTCGAGCTCCTGCTTGCGCGCCTTGACGGTCTCGACATCGGTGCCGGCGGCGGCGGCGACGTCGGCGATCTCGTCCTCCCCGTGCGGCAGGAACTCGTTCAGGGGCGGGTCGAGCAGGCGGATGGTCACCGGCAGGCCGGCCATGATCTCGAACAGCGCCTTGAAGTCGGCCCGCTGGTAGGGCAGCAACTTGTCGACCGCGGCCTGGCGCGCCGCGTCGTCGGTGGCCAGGATCATCTCGCGCATGTGGATGATGCGCTCGGCGTCGAAGAACATGTGTTCGGTGCGGCAAAGCCCGATGCCTTCGGCCCCGAACTTGGTCGCCGTTTGGGCATCCGGCGGTGTCTCCGCGTTGGCGCGCACGCCCAATTCGCGGACCTCGTCGGCCCATTCCATGAGGCGGCCGAAATCGCCGGTCAGCTCTGGTTCCAGGGTCGGCACGGCGCCGAGGTAGACTTCGCCGGATGAGCCGTCGATGGTGATGACGTCGCCCTCGTTAAATTCCTGACCGACGGCGACGAGAGTCTTCGAGGCATAATCGGCGCGCATGTCGCCGGCCCCGGAGACACAGGGAATGCCCATGCCGCGGGCGACGACGGCCGCGTGCGAGGTCATACCGCCCCGCGTCGTCAGGATGCCTTCGGAGACGTGCATGCCGCCGATGTCTTCGGGGCTGGTCTCGGTGCGCACGAGAATGACCTTCTCGCCGCGCCCGGCCCAGGCTTCCGCGTCATCGGCGTGAAAGACGATGCGCCCCGACGCGGCGCCGGGGCTCGACGCCAGGCCGTGGCCGATGATGGTGCGTTCGGCGTCGGGATCGAGGGTCGGGTGCAGCAACTGGTCGAGCTGTGCCGGATCGACCCGCATCACCGCCTCGCGGTGCGTCAGCAGGCCCTCGTCGACCATCTTGCAAGCGATCTTGAGGGCCGCCTTGGCGGTCCGCTTGCCGGCCCGGGTCTGCAGCATCCACAGCTTGCCCTTCTCGACCGTGAACTCCATGTCCTGCATGTCCTTGTAGTGGCGCTCGAGGTTTTCGCGCACCTGGCAGAGCTCCTTGAACTCGTCGGGGAACTGCTGCTCCATGGACGGCAGCGGGGATTCGGTCGATTCCTTTTCCATGACGGTCAGCGGTTGCGGCGTGCGGATGCCGGCGACCACGTCCTCGCCCTGGGCGTTGATCAGGTATTCGCCATAGAAATGGTTGTCGCCAGTCGCCGGGTTGCGCGAGAAGCAGACGCCGGTGGCGCAACCTTCACCCATGTTGCCGAAGACCATGGCCTGAACGTTGACCGCCGTGCCCCATTCGGCCGGGATGTTGTGCAGGCGCCGGTAGGTTATGGCCCGGTTGTTCATCCAGGAACTGAAGACGGCGCCGACGGAGCCCCACAATTGTTCGCCCGGATCCATGGGAAACGGCTTGCCCGCGTGCTCCTCGACCATGGCGATAAAGGCCGCACAGACGGCTTTCCAGTCGTCGGCCGAAAGGTCGGTGTCGAGCGTGAGGCCGTTGTCGGCCTTGTGGTCGTCAAGGATCTCTTCGAAATTGTGGTGCTCGACGCCCATGACGACATCGCCGTACATGGTGATGAAGCGGCGGTAGCTGTCCCAGGCGAAGCGCTCGTCGCCGCTTTCGGCGGCCAACGCGGCCACCGTCTGGTCGTTGAGCCCGAGATTGAGGACGGTGTCCATCATGCCCGGCATCGAGGCCCGCGCCCCGGACCTGACAGAAACCAGAAGCGGTTTTTCCGTCGCCCCGAAGGTGCGGCCGAGCTGCCGTTCGATGTCGGCCATGGCGGCGTTGACTTGGGTCTCGAGGTCGCCGGGGTAGTTACGGTCGTGATCGTAGAAATAGGTGCAGACTTCGGTGGTGATGGTGAACCCGGGAGGCACCGGAATGCCGAGGCCGGCCATTTCCGCCAGATTGGCGCCCTTGCCGCCGAGCAAGCTCCGCATCTCGGCGCCGCCTTCGGCACTGCCGCCACCAAATCCGTATACCCATTTGGTCATGACACCCTCGTCCTTCACCATCTTATCCATCACGTCCGTTCCTCAGGTTTGGTCGTATCATACGATCGTATGATCTTATCCTTCGATTTGTGACAAATCCGCGACAGCGTCCAGGGCGCCGCGGATACCATTGAGGAGCTTGAGCCGGTTCTCGCGCAGTCGCGGCTCGTCGCAATTGACCGTGACCTCGTCGAAAAAGGCATCGACGGGCTTGCGCAGTTTGGCGAGCACGCTCATCGCGTCATCAAAACGGTCGGCGGCGATGGCGACACCGGTCAACGGGGTGTCCACTTGCAGACGCTCGTGGAGCAGCTTCTCCTCTTCTTGAACGAACAGGTCTGCCTCCGGCGGCGAGTCATATCGGCGGCCATCCTTCTTCTCTTCGATGCGGAGAATATTGGCCGCACGGCGATAGGCCGTCAGCAAATTCCCGCCGTCATCGGAAGCGAGAAACGCGGATAGGGCGTCGACCCGCGCGAGGAGACGGACCAGGTCGTCTTCGTCCCCGAGTGCAAATATGGCATTAATTTGGTCATATTTCACGCCTTTTTCTCGCAGGTGCACAATTAATCGGTCGGCGAAGAAGGCGAGCAGGTCTTCGGTCGGGTCATTGTCGTCGGAATAGTGGGATTTCGCGGTTCAGGACTTTCCGAAGCGGCAGCCTGAGATCATTTTCGAGAATGAGACGGATGATACCGAGGGCCGATCGCCGCAGTGCAAAAGGATCCTTGGAGCCGGTCGGCTTCTCGTCGATGATGAAGAATCCGACGAGGCTGTCGAGCTTGTCGGCGATGGAAAGCGCGACGCTTGTCGGTTTCGTCGGGCAGGCGTCGTCCGGACCCAAGGGCGAATAATGTTCGGCGATGGCATCGGCCACCTCTTCGCTTTCGCCGTCGTAAAGGGCGTAGTAGCGCCCCATGATGCCCTGCAGCTCCGGGAACTCGCCGACCATGCCGGTCGACAGGTCGCACTTGCTCAGGCGCGCTGCCGAGCGGACCTTGTCCTTGTCCGCATTCGGCACGAAGGACGCGATGTCGGCGGCCAGCGCCTGCACGCGATCGACCTTGGCATCCAGACTGCCGAGCTTGGCGTGAAAGATACGGTCCTTCAAGGCCGGCGCCCGGCTGGCCAAGCTCGACGCCCGGTCCTGGTCCCAGAAAAACTTGGCATCGGACAGGCGCGCGCGGAGCACGCGCTCGTTGCCGGCGACGATGGAGGCGCCGCCGTCTTCAGTCTCCGTATTTGCGACCATGATGAAGCGGTTGGCGAGCTTGCCGTCGGCGTCGATGCAGGAAAAGTACTTCTGGTGCGAGCGCATCGACGTGATCAGCACCTCTTCCGGTACGTCCATGAAGGCCTCGTCGATCGTCCCCATCAGGACCACCGGCCATTCGACCAGACCGGCCACTTCGTGCAGCAGTCCGTGGTCCTCCTTGAGCGTGAGCCCGACCTTCTCGGCCAGGGTCATGGCCGCCGAGCCGATGATCTGGCAGCGCTCCTGATGGTCGAGCACAACCTTGGCCGCCCGCAGCTTGTGGACGTAATCATCGAAATTCACGACGGTGATCGGGTCTGGGGCCAGGAAACGGTGACCGACGGTGGTATTCGAACCAACGATGTCTACTCCGAACCTGTTGTCTTTCTCTAGAAACGTCTCAAGTTGCAGAGGAATCGTCGCACCATCAAAAATCGAAACTATGCTTGTGATCGGGCGAACCCAGCGGAAAGTATTGACTCCCCAACGCATTGATTTCGGCCAAGGCAAACTCCAAACCGGCATTGCCACCAGTTCGGCGAGAATTGATGCCGTTTCTTCACCGCGTTTATTTACGATTGCAAAAAGGAACGTCCCTTTATCCGTGTCGCGTTCCTCAATGACAGTACCTTCCGGCAACGATCCCTTGAAACCGTCGATGGCCTTATCAGGCGCATCGACTCTTGGACCGCGCCTTTCCTCGATCACGTCCGGCTGCTTTTCAGGCAAACCATCGACAACCAGCGCCAAACGCCTCGGCGTGACGAAAGCTTCGGCCCTGTGGAACTCGAGGCCGGCCTCCTTGAGGCCATCGCCGACCAGGCGCTCCAGGTCTTGCGCCGCGCGCACCTGCATGCGGGCCGGGATTTCTTCGGAGAGGATTTCCAGGAGCAGTTCGGCCATGGCTAGGCGCTCCCGCGATGCGCTGAGCGGGAATTGAGATCACCCTCACCCCAACCCTCCCCCATCGAGGGGGAGGGGTAAAAGGTGGTGGCGCGAGAGTCCCCTCTCCCCTCGTGGGAGAGGGGCAGGGTGAGGGGGCGCCTCGGAGACGAATCAACCATGGTCACACCTCCACGCCCTGGCTACGCATCCACGCTTCCGCCGAGCCCTTGGCCAGCGTCCGCACACGACCGATGTAGGCCTGGCGTTCGGTCACCGAGATGACACCCCGGGAATCCAAGAGATTGAACAGGTGCGAGGCCTTCAAGCACTGGTCATAGGCAGGCAGCGCCAGGGAGGCGTCCAGGAGTTTGGCGCATTGCGCCTCGGCGTCCTCAAAATGGCGTTTCAGGGTCCCGGTGTCGGCCGCCTCGAAGTTGTACTTGGAATACTCGACCTCGGCCTGGTGGAAGACGTCGCGGTAGGTCTTGCCGCCCCGGTCTTTCGGGATGCCGTCCCAATCGAGGTCGAAGATATCCTCGACACCCTGCACATACATGGCCAGGCGCTCGAGGCCGTAGGTGATCTCCACTGGCACCGGGTCGCAGTCGTAGCCGCCAACCTGCTGGAAATAGGTGAACTGGGTGACCTCCATGCCGTCGCACCAGACCTCCCAGCCGAGGCCCCAGGCGCCGAGCGTCGGACTCTCCCAGTCGTCCTCGACGAAGCGGATGTCGTGCAGGGCCTGATCGATGCCGAGCGCTGTCAGGCTGTCGAGGTAAAGCTCTTGAATGTTGGCCGGCGACGGCTTCATCAGCACCTGGTACTGGTAGTAGTGCTGGACCCGGTTCGGATTCTCGCCGTAGCGGCCGTCGGTGGGGCGCCGCGAAGGCTGCACGTAGGCGCAGTTCCAGACGTCGTCGGGACGGCCGAGCGAACGCAGCGTCGTCGCCGGGTGGAAGGTGCCGGCGCCGACCTCGAGGTCGTAGGGCTGCAACAGCACGCAACCCTGATCCGCCCAGAAGGCCTGGAGCTTGAGAATCAGAGCCTGAAAGCAGGTCTCTTTATCGGCAGGCGGCGACATTTTTTTCGTGGTTTCCGGGAAGGCTCAAGGCGTCCAACGCATGGAAACTAAACAGGCCCTCGCGACCGGTCAAGCAGGGCCTTGCAATCCGTCTCAACCGCATTTGTGGCGGCCGTCGGCCGGCACGTAGGCGCCGCAATCCGGGCACTGCACCATGTCCTCGACCGCCGCTTCGGGGCGGGTTTCCCGGCCGGCGCCCGAGCCGGGGGGCACCTGACCCTGGGCCCGTTGCCGCCCGATCTGCTGGCGCCGGTTGTACCACTTGAAGCCGTACCAGACGGCGAGGACGATGACGACCGTGAAGATCAGTTTGGGAAGGCTTAAGAATCCGAACATGGTCCGCCCTTTTTGGGCCGTTTGCCGGTGCGGGTCAAGAAATCCCCTTAGGCGAAGATCTGAAGACATCGGCGTCCAACCGGTTGCGTCCGAACCTCGCTGCGACCAGGTTATCTAAAAGCCATCGACGAAACGCATGACACCAGGCAGCTGACCCACCTTCCAGGGCTGAAAGGACACTAACCATGCAAAAAACCATTCTCCTCACCGGCGCCACCGACGGCATCGGATTGGAAACAGCCAGGATGCTGGTCGCCGAGGGGCATCGCGTGCTGTTGCATGGACGCAATCGGCAGAAGTTGGAGAATGTGGAACAGGCGCTTTCCGAAGTCACTGGAGATGGGCAAGTCGAGAGCTATGTGGCCGATCTCTCACGCATGGCCCAGGTCGAGGCCCTGGCGAAGGCGGTGATCGAAAAGCACGACAAACTGGATGTGCTGATCAACAACGCGGGCATCTTCAAGACCCCGATATCGTTGATAAACTCGTCCGAAAGAGTGTTTTGGGCGTCCGCTTCTATTAAGAGCGGACGTTTATTCGCCGCCACTGGCAGATGCTGCGGCGGTTTTTGGCTTTGGTTGGCGGTT
>Ga0056108_1000432_pt1 | contig 12523 bp, 7 predicted proteins | sample WorMetG1BERMUDA1_FD_83875 | JGI IMG/M metagenome (GOLD analysis project Ga0056108, IMG submission 83875) | Marine gutless worms symbiont microbial communities from Max Planck institute for Marine Microbiology, Germany - Inanidrilus... ... | reverse complement strand
TAAATGTTCATTTATCACTTATAGGAAGTCGATCACGCGCTTTCCAACGGGATATAGATAAAGCACCTACCTTTCCTCTAAGTCTCCCAAAAGGGTGGCTCAAAAACGCCACTTCGCGATTCCTCAGCTGTGAATGCTAGCTAAAATGTTCAATTGTTACCTATAGGAAGTTGACCACGCTTCTTCCAACGACGTACACATGAAGCATCTACATTTCCCCTAAGCCCCCTGAAAAGGGTGCCTTGAAAATTCCACTTCGCAATTTTGCAAATCGAAGTAACTCGTGCATCGCGTGGTTTCTCTGCTGTGGATAAACATGTGCATGGTAGGGAAAACTGTGATTCTTCACTAACATGTACCATACCTGAGCTCCTTAGAGATGGGTCCATTATAAAGTACCGGTACTGTACAAAGTAAATTGTGCCATATTGTTTCTGTTAGGGTTAGTTTCGTTGCACATTTCAGTTTTTTGGCAGTTATTTTGTTTCATTTGGTTATAAGTTTAGTTGTCAGTGCCAATGCAGTCCATTTGAATGGAAAGGTTCATTTCTTAAATTACCTGTTAGACCTGTTACATATCGAGCGTAATTGGCCTGATTGCAAACCTGAAGGGCCATTATTTTCAGCCTAGATTGTCTGTCTGTCTGTGTGTGTGTGTCTGTCTGTGTGTCTCTGACCAGCACTTCTACCCTTCAGCGTTAACCGATTTTGACAAAACTTGGTCACATGGACCATACTCTGATCTAGTTTGGCCGCGACCATAATGATCCAGGTTGGCCGCAGAGGGACCGCGCGATGCCTTTTTGAAAATTTCAAAAAATTCTCAAAAATCACACAATTCGAATTTCAAAACCGTGGTCCATCATTTTTTGCATCTGTGTCTCCTGTGTATTGTAAAAAAATTGGACTCGATTCGAACAAAACTGATGGAGGAGATAGATTTTTAAGTTTTCCCCTATGGCGATTCCGGCAATGACACTGCTGCAGCAGCACGACGGTCGGCGGGATATTCTGATTGAACCGGCGGTGCGGCGGCGTACAGCGGTCGAAGCTCGGGGGCATTCCGAACTGGGGGCGCAATCGGGCCGTAAAATCCAACCGGCTTGTGTTAAATGCTGCTCACTTAGTCATGGAGAGGATGTACTTTTGTGCTTTGTAATCCTGTTTCTTTGACCTTTGATCTCAAATAATAGTGAGCAGTTACTAGTACTGTGAGAGACTAATGCAGTATCAAGTCCAAAGTCATTTCAACGAAAGGTTATTTATTTAATTATGCTGACAGACGGCAGTGGTGATCATTCATCTCTACCAACACTTCCTGATTGGTGTGGGTAGTAATGGGTGAATGTTCATAGTTGGTAGTTGTTTACATGATACTGGAATTATTCTATTTTTGTCACATTCGAGCATCTATTAGTCATCGTCATTAGCGGCATCATTCTGACGAGCTGTTAAATGTTTGTTGTATTTTACAGGTTAGAGAAACAAGGGAATAAGGTGAGCATTTTTGCTTGCTCAGTCTCTGGGACAATTTACTAATAATGTTTCCAGTGAGGCTGTATTGTAAGTAATGGGCTAGTTTGACATTAGCTCACTGCACATTAAACTGTTGGTAAGATATAAGTCAAAGTGACCTGGCCAGTGAAAGTGGAACGTCTGTGAGATACAGTCAGATAGATCTGCTCATGAGCATGGTATATGTGTTTACTTTAAAAGAAAGGAAGAAACAATTGTTAGGATTGGAAACAATCAGTTTGATGACTGACAGTGGCATACCCAGGATTTGATTTCATTTTGTGGGGTATAACTTTTAGCCAGTCATAGCCTATGATATGTCACACTTGCTGTCCTGTCCCTTTGAGGTACAGTGCATGGCAATTTTGGGGATATAAATCTCTTTATATGCCCCTGGTGACTGTGAAGTTAGATTGAGATGGCTGAAGATAATGAAACATAGAAATGACGTTAATTGATGTTATTGACGTGTATAATGATTTGAAGTAGACTGAACTAGACAGAGGAGACATTTGAGAAAGACGTGATGGGATGTTGGTAAAGATGATATAAAGTTTTGGTTTGTTCTGACAGCACATTAAGGCAAAGAAAAATCAGGGGGGCTTCTGGTTAACCCAAATTTACCTGGAAATGGTCTCCTCTCATCCAGTAGACATCATCTGAGCTATGATGATTATCTAGAGGATAAGAGGGAAAATTATTCAAACTGTTCTGTGCTGTGTTATGTACGACTGTTGTACACAAAGATACGCACACACATGTGAGCAGTTCTTAAGTTGAGTGTTGGTTTTAAGTTTAGGTTTAGTTTGTGTGTTTGTTTAGGTTTAGCATTTTGTGTTTTTCTGTTTTAGCTTACACTATTTTGTTTTTGTGTTTGCTTTTATTGTGTTAATACACGTACTACGCCAAGAGATTGGTTGAGAAGAACTTGTCGGAAGTGACCTATCTTGTGTCGATTGGAACGTAAAACCTGAACTCAGTCAACCAGCCTTGAAAATCATTAAAACAGTGCGTGTCCGGACCCACGTAAGCCCAAGGGAACATGTATTAGATGGGGCCCAGGTCCTACATGTGAAGGGGCGATTAATAGGGGAAAGGACATGCCCGGGCATGCCCAATGACACCGTGCCGTGAGCTGTGCAAAAATGGCTGATCCGACTGATTTGCCATTTGCGTTGTGGACTCGGATGGTCTGAAAGAAGCACTGGTTTAGTCGTATTTGCCAGCTGGCGCCACTGTGCCCTCCCCCGCCACTGTGCCCTCATGGGACTGCACATATGTCAAATTACTTTGACCACTTGTTATTGTTGTCTTTGCTAAACTGCGAAGCGTAAAAATATGAGCGACTAACAAACGTTGCTATGTCTGCTTACTGTTGTATGACATGACAGTTGTTTTGTATGGTCTGCAGGCTGCATCAGGTTCAGTCGAGGCACACACGAATATTTCATTTGGTGTCGAATTCGATGATGATATGATATGTGCTGTTGATGAGTTAGAGAGGGATTATGTATTGAAGGAAGTAAACTCGTGCGATGTGGTAACTGAAACGGCAGAGGGATCCAATCAGGATGTGTGCTGTCATCGAAAAGAGAAAATCTCTAGGAGGAGAGTCAACTTAAAACCTGGTTCTAGTTATAGAAAAACACACGAGTCCGATGTTGGCAGCCAGTGCATTAAATCCAAATCGTCTAAAGATGCTATGAGCTTGACAGTCATCAAGGGTCATGGTAGTGAGAACGTAGCTTTATCTGCACACGAGGAAGCCAATGATCGAGATGTAGTTTGCTCGTGGAATAGCCCTCTTCTTGTTTCTACTCCTGTGGTTGTCGGTTGAAAACGACGAGTTGCAGATGAGGACATTACAAAACGTAACATTGCTAGTGGTGCAGTCGCGGCTACTGATGCTCCTGGAAGCGAGATGACAGTGACTCCAAAACGATTGGTTTCTGGTCGGAAGTCGAAAACGAAAAAGGCAGAGAAAACAAAACTGTTTGAGATGATTTTGAATAATAGCTTGAATGCCGTTTCTCACACAGAGTCGGCATGTCTGCAGAGTGGTCACCAGTCATCGGGACGTTCAAGCATACATGATAGTCCTTCTGATAGAAGGGAAACTTCTGATACGCATGTTACTTCAAAAGCTGACAGTAAGTTATGGCTTGTTATGGTTTGATAGAATTTTTATTATAAATATCATATGTTCTGCCTGTTGCCAGCCAAAAGTAACTGTTGATGTTGGCATGTGGCAGAATTCAGTCACTAACAAAAATTACATTTCTCACAGACGTGATGATAACTACTAAAGAGCACGAAACATGTTTCTTGCTGACATAAAATTAGTTATTTGAGTTATTTGACAAAATAATTACAGTTAGTTTTAATTTTGTAAATTTTCAGACTGCAATGTTGCCAAGCCAACCGGCTGTCCTAGCTGGTCATCTCCTGGCAGTCTATTATTGTCATCTTGGGGTTTGCCGTCAGCCGTGCTTGACAGATACAAGGAGTGTGGAATTACATGTATGTTTGAGTGGCAAGCTGAATGCCTTTGCATGGGCAAAGTGCTAGGTATGTTAAACATTAAGATTTGTGCTTTCTCAAGGGACATGAACAGTACCAGTTGCATGCGTGTATGTTGCAAATAGTGTATTGAGTTACATCGCCACTGATAGGTATGCACATTCAAGCCAGTGAACAGTGGAGCAGATAACTGATAAGTAAAATTTATTTTTAGTCTTTCTGTCGATATATGTTCATTGTACTAAACTGTCAGGATCATACAAGTGTTTCTATGTATCAGTAGCATCATTGGTATGGGCTTTTTGTCCTTTCTTATAGGCCATAGTTATTGTGTTTTGTGCCAGTCATGCTGGTATAGTTTCATATTCTGGAGATGTAAAGGTTAATAGCTTGAAATGACTCCAGAAGGATGACGTCATACATGGAATACTTAATCAATAGAGTATATAACAGTATGCATTACATTTAAAGGCGATAAAAGCGAGCTTTATTAGCACAAAATTAGCACAATTTGTTGAGAAACAAATAACGGCTTAAGTTTTGGCCTATCCTGTATATTTCATAAGTGAGGCAATATCAAGCCTGGTATATTAAATAAATGAGTTCAACATAACAAATTTTTAGAAAAAGCAATGTGCTGGCTTTGACTGCTGTTTGCTTACCATTTTTAAAGTAAGCCATATCCTGACAAATGGAACCAGTCTATGGTTTCAGCCCCAGAGATGTAGTTAACTAGTTCACTGTGTGTTTTCACAATGCTGTCACTAGCTGGTGGGAACTTGGTGTATGCTGCACCAACAAGTGCAGGCAAGACGATGGTTGCTGAGCTACTGATACTGAAGTGCGTTCTGGAGAGAAAGAAGAAGGCCCTCTTTATTCTACCGTTTGTAGCGGTTGCTCGTGAAAAAGTCGTTTACCTTCAGGTACTGTGAGAATTTTTGTGAAGTTGATGCTGTCGCTGTTCAGTAAGCAATAATACATTTCTGTAGAGTTTGTGTGCAGTATCTGCAGATCTGTAGCATCTTCACTGCAAGAAATTCTTTACAAAGTCTGTGTAAAGCCTTCTGTCATGGAATGTGAGAAAATGTTTAACATATTGTGTCGTCTGAATTGTCTTTATGTAAACTATGTGCTTTCAATTTCATGTTTTGATGCTGTTTCCTCGGTAACAGGAAGTTCACTGGCCTGTAAAAGTCTTAGTTTTTGAGATCCAGCTTAATTTGGTGCAACTTCAGAAACTAAAACAGTTAAAACAAAAAATGACAGTAAACAACACTAGTGGTTGTAGAAGTACTGGCAGACTTCTACAAACAAATAGCAAACATTCTGAACGTCTATCACAGTGTGTGCAAGATGCTATGCATTCAGCTGACTTGTATGTTAGAGCCATTGTCTATGATTGATTATTCTGTGACATGGAGAGTGTTTTAGAATATTTTATAACTTGATGCTATGTCTTAGAGATTGTTCCAAGATGTCGGAGTACGTGTTGATGGGTACTTTGGATCGTCAAGTCCTGCTGGTGGTTTAAGCTCAGTCGATATTGCTGTTTGTACGATTGAAAAGGCCAACAACCTCGTGAATCGGCTGCTTGAGGATGACAAGATCACACAGCTTGGTATATGTCTAGTGATGATTAATCATTACTTCTGTCTAAATGGTGGCTGATTAATTACTGTATGTTAATGCAGCCAGAAACAGAGAGCTGTTGCAGGCCCATTTCCCATCTTTCTGAGTTAATTGCCCCTGTTCTTCCATTCTGATCCTTACGTTCCTCCAGTACAAAGTCTTCTTGCTAAACCAAGCGGTATCACAAATAACTGGGTATTACAAATAGCTTTATTTCGTCACAGGCCTTCTCCGTTTCCGCGCCATTTACCTGAGATCTTTCTACTCATCCACATTTGATCAATAGATAAACTGTCAAGTTTTAAACAAGTTAAAATCCCGTCTCTTTGAGTCAGCATTTGCCATCTAATCACTCTGTACCAGTGCCTGAGATTCATTTCATACACATTTCGTTTGTGTGCATGTGAATGTATATAAAGGGAGCATAGCTGCTTCAGCTAGGAGTCTGTTGGTGGGTGAAGACAAGATATAGCAAGTGTTTTGTGATCCCTTCATTGCTTTGACAGAAACAAGGACATCTCGCCCATAAAAATCTGTGCCAGTTATCTCCAAAGGGTTCCCTTCTGGAAGACATTAAGGAAGAAGACTGAGGGGAACTGGACGATCCAAGTTCACCTGGAAAACTTCCAGATATACAGAGATGAGTCCAATATACAGCTGTCTAGAGCTGCTGTATAATTAACAAGCTGTTGACCAGAGACTCGATGCAGATGGAGTTAGTGGTAGGTAGTAGTCAGTGCGTGGTGATTAGAGTGGATCTAAATGTTCTGGAACTGCTGCACTAATTGCAGTGTGTTCTTGCAGTGCAGTGTACATAGAATTAGTTGCTTCTCAGCAGTGTTGCTGGTACACAGGGCACAATGGTTACACAGTTACAAATGTCCACTTTCTTTACTCCTGGCTGTGCTGGTGGACAATGTGATTATTATAACATTGGACACAGCAGGACAACAGCTCTACAGAGCTGCTGCATAACTAACAAGCCGTTGACCAGAGACCGGTGTAAACATTTTGAGCAACTGTTATCACTGGTAAGTAACTGAAAAGGCCTCACATTACGTTTGTCTTATAACTGATCAGTTCTGTTGTAAACACCTTGCTTGTTATGTATATTCCAATAAATTGTCTCTCTCTCTCTCTGCTTTGTTCACGTCAGTCTTCACAAGAACTGCGTCAGGATGTGTTGTTGGTTTACTTTGCAGAAGTAGGCACTGTTTTGTGCCTAGATGTGGATGTCTGTGTGCACAAAATACAACAGTACATGTGTTTATCTGGCCTGCCATGCCGCTGTTGATTCTGATTCTGTTGCTGCAGTCTGCTGACGCTTCCATATTAACATTTCTTTACTTACGACTTGGCCATTTGTTTTAGTTGTTGATTCTATGCTATAAACCTAGAATAGCTGCTGCCGCACGCCACTTTGGTTATTATCACTCAAAGCGTCAGCTATATCAGAGGTTAAATGAGCAACCGTTGACCTGTGTTTTGTCCGCTGGGGCGTTAAACCTAGCAAACTCTTGCTAGAATTGTAACATAGCCATGAAACAGATGTTGTTGAGTGTCAGTTTGAATGCAGCGACAGACTTCATTCATCATGTGTGCTTCATGCATGATACTCCATGCATGCTTGTTGACCAGGTGCGATAGTCGTTGACGAGCTGCACCTGGTCGGCGATTCCCATCGCGGATACCTGCTGGAACTGCTGTTGACCAAGTTACGCTACGTGGTCAAACGTATGGAGGCCAGCAACAGGTACGCAGATTGCCATGAGCTGTTTTACCCTGTGTGGGTCCGGAGCTGCAAATAAGTGGGTAAGTGTCTAAGTGAATAAGTAAGTGACAAATTTACGAAGTGCCAAGATAAGAACAGGCCCTCTCCTTTTCCAGGCTGGATGTCGTAAGAAGCGACTAAACCTGGTTTTAGTTTTTTGTGTTGTAGTACATTTATTTCAATTGGTGAATGCGTGCTTTTGTTGTGTTTGGTTTGCTTTTTCCATTCCAAGCCTATTATGTTTGTGTTGAGTGCGACGTAAAACTGTAACTCAGTCATGAGCTGTTTATTTCAGACTACCAACTGATCACAGTGTGTTGGAATGTTACAACTGAGTCAGAGTCAAAAGAACTTGCATAATAATATTTGCGTGAATTGTGAGAAATCTGTTGCAGTGAATGACAAGTAAAGAAATTAACAAGTTACCTACCTAACTACTTCGTTTTAATGACAATTTTGTAGATAAACCTGAGTTAGCCTGTTCCCCTATGTTTTCTTCCTCCACTTGTTCCAGAAGAGAGTCAATCTGTGGGGATGAGTAGCACACGTTGTTTGTGGGCCGTTTGTCCTTTCTCTCACCCAATCAACAGTGTTAAAGCACTGAAGAAAACTTGAAGCAGTGACCTCCACCAGTGGCCTGGCCTCATCCTTACTTTATCCATCTCTGGACTGCTGAATGAAGGGGGCATTTTTTTTTGCACGCTCTCCCATGTACCAATGTCTCAGTGTAGCGTGTCTGAACAAGCTGTAAAAAATATATGTAAGGGTATGGAAAGATGTTGTGACCAGTGTTGTAGTTGATATGTAACCTCTCTAGTGAGAGCTTTGCCATGAACTGCCGGTGGTTTGGTGATAGTCGTTGAGTTATTGTATTTAATGCATATATGCAGTGACTGCACAGTGAACCCAATCCAGATAATCGGCATGTCCGCAACATTACCGAACCTGAATGTTGTTGCCGGATGGATCGATGCCGATCTGTATCACACCGACTTTCGTCCAGTCCCGCTGATGGAAATGGTGAAGATTGGAGCCGACATTTACGACTGCACGCTGACACGAAGGCTGAGAACCATCTCCGCTGGGCCGTCGATTATGGCAGGAAAACCCGGAGATGACGGCGACGTAATTCCACTTTGTCTGGAGACTATTTCTGCCGGTTGCTCGGTGCTTGTCTTTTGTCCAACGAAGAACTGGTGTGAGAAACTGGCCGACAGCATTGCCCGAGAATTCTATCGACTGCTGCATGAGGTGCAGCCGCCAGATAAAGGTTTTGTGTGGATTGAGTTTTAAACTGAACTTTTGTGTTTAATGTTTTTCGAATTTTCTGTCTTCCGTGCTTTGACGCTGTTAATTGGGCGACAGGACGGACATCTGGCATGGTAAAAGCTTGCTCCAGAAATGTTCGCATTTTGGGACCTGGCCTAGCCTTGAGTAACACCAGAAAACTGGGCTGGTTAAGCAAAAACCAATAGTACAGCTAGCAGGAGTATTCTTACTAAAGTTTTGATTATCAGAAGTCTTCTTTTACATCGTGGTATGTATGATACTGATTTTGAAAGTCTTTCTTTTCACTTGGACTTGATATTGAACTACAGGTTTGTTTTAATTTGATGGAGATCTGACATCTAAATTCATTCATCCGATGGAGAGTCTGTGGTTTACATTGAATGGAGAATATGAATACAAGCTGTTTGATTAACAGCAGTGACAAACTGACAACAAGTGATTAATTGCTTCGATGTATCTGTTACTGACTCATTTGGAATAAGTGTTTTAATACCAGTTTTCAGGAGTTTTGCCATAACCATTACGTTGTTTTCTAGTGGTTTGTCTCGTGTAAAGTACAGTTTAAAGTCGAGCACTTTTAGTGATGAGTGATTGGAATTGCCTGCTAACAGTGAAAAGTTTGTATGTATTTAATTATGACTAACTGTGCATAGTGTACACGTATCGACATTTACTGTACGCAGACGGTGCAGGTAACACCGTTGAGGAGAACTCTAGCGTCTTCTCCTAATTCGAATGCACTAGTTGCCTTCAGTGCTTTGACACTGTTGGTTGGGTGGCAGGAAGGGCATCCGTCCTGTAGAAAGTGGGGGGATGGTGGAGGTGGGCACTGCTTAGTCCGGATGGAGTGGCGCTTAGCCGGATGGTCAGTGTGTCTGCCTCTGTTAATCTTCCCTTGCACCATAAAGTCCAGAAGTTCTCTTCTGGCACCTGCTCACCCTGGTGGTCCCGGAAAAAGGCCCGTAAAATGGTTGTGTTGGCGGTGGCGTGCATAATGTATGTTCAATGTTCTTACATGTATTTTAAAATAATTATTCCATGATCTGGAAAGCCAAAGGTGCTGTGATCATGCTCTGTGTAGTCCCTGGGCCTGTGAGAATCAGCACAATCGGTTTCAGGCCGGACGTTGTACCGAGTGACCAAAGCTGGCTTTAGTAATTTATGTTTATAAAGTGTTCTGATATTTGTGTTTATTGGTGCATGTCTGCTTTTGTCCTGTTAGGTTTATTTTCTTCAGTGCCGTGGTAAGTGATTGGCTGGGACTGGGAAGCAACTCTCTGTTGTTTTTCGATGGTGTAGGATTCGTGAAGGCATCAGAGTTGACGTCGACGCTAACGCTGAATCACGAATCACTGCGTGATGTATTGGAGCAGCTGAAGAGGACGCCTGCAGGCCTTGATGCAATGCTGGCAAAGATGATCCCTTGTGGAGTCTCTTTTCATCATGCAGGCATGATGTGTTTCACTGAGACTTTCCATTGAGTGCCAGTCAAGACAGAATGTAGTACATTATTGGGCAACCCTTACAAGTAACGGTTCCCCCGATGCTATGGCAACGATGTCCGGTCTGTCTGTAATGTTGGTGTATTGTGGCCAAACTGCTGGATGGATCAAGATACCACTTGATATGGAGGTAGGCCTCAGCCCTGGCGACATTGTGTTAGATGGGGACCCAGCTCCTCCCCCACAGAAAGGTGTACAACAGCCCCCACCACTAAGGGTCGAACGATCCAGCCAAAATTAGATCGGACTGATCCAGTAAGAACGGCCGCCTCCGAATCGGCGATTTAGTACCGAGGACTGCACCTATTAGAAGCACAGATGCCACAGATGCGTCACGCGCTCAGTGATTGGCTGACCCCGTTATCGCCCAGTGTCCATTAAACGGCGCTGGCTACAGACGTATGTGATTGATTGACAGCCGAAAGCAGCCAGTGTCAGCTGCTGATTGCGGAGTTGCATGCACCACACCATTTATGCAGTGTTTTACACTTTCGTTTGCTAATGGGCGTATATTATCTCACGGTCCATGGAAGGTCACTGTCAGTATCGGATCGATACTGAATCGCCGATTCAGAGGCGGCCGATTTTACTGGATCAGTCCGATCTAATTTTGGCTGGATCGTTTGACCCTTACTCTGCGGTGAGCCCTACAAAAACGCCTGAAGCGATCGGAGATGCTGTTTGGGTTATAGACTCAGATTGGACACAGGAAGCATGTATTAGATGCGGGTCCAGATCCCTTATGAGAAGGGGCAATTTTTGAGGGGAAAGAACATGTTTCGGCATGCCCGATAACATCTGCCGTGAGCTGTGCAAAACGGCTGAACCGATCGAGATACCGTTTGGGTTGTGGACTCGGGTGAGCCAAAGGAAGCATGTGATGCACATTGTTGCCATCTGGTGAAAACGACTGAAATGCCCATGTTTGGGTGGGCCCTATGAGGCGGCGGCGATGTGGCCATATGTCAAATTACTTTGACCACTTGTTTACTTACTAGCCATACAGCAGATTGCTGCACATCATTCGTGACCATGAACGATCGACTTCCTATCGCATTCAAGTCCATTGGTACTGTGAACTGGGATCCTCACCCAGCAGTGGCCAAATTCCTGACAATGACAGGCAGGAGACAGACAGTGTGACAGTGCCGGATATCAATAGTGCCAGATATCAACTCATATAAAAATGTGAATTTCAAGTAAATAGCCTAGAAACTAACAGGATCCCCATTTCATTCTACTTTGTTACGGATATGACTTTTGACTGTTTACAATTTAAAAACGCTGCTGTGTGGGCTCTTGGGAGATTTCTGGTATCTAACTTATGTTGCTGATTGTCATCATGTCACATAGTGGAAAATTCTTAGACGAGGCTCTGACGCAGGTTTAAAACACCTCAATGTCCACATCTATCTAGTCACTATTGTATAACAAATACCACGATCAACTTATTTTGCGTACTGATCTGTCGCCGATTCCGGTCAGGTCGGTCGCAAAATCATATATAACATCTTGGTGCATCCAAAACTTATCTAAGTGTGCTTTGAACAGACAAACAGTATCAACATCAACAACAGAATTAGGCAGGCTATCCAAATGTTAACTTTACAGACAGAGAAAGAATATTTTTGTGTATCATAGTGAAACGTGTGATTGAGTAATTTGTATTTATTTCCTCTAGTGTTAGATTTTGGATAACACTTGAGCTCGGGTGATACTTCCGGATCGTATATATTATGAGTTATTTTAAATACCTTTATCGTGTCTCCATGCAATCGCCTGTATTTCAAGGTTGGCAGCTTTAAATGCATTCGTCTGTCCTTATATGGAGATATTAGCAATTAAAGTTTGAGGCCACATGATTGCAGGTGGTCCGGGCTAGCATGAGAAGTGTCGCAACGCCGTCTCACTAAGTGACGGTCTAAGTGCAGCGCTTGGACTCTCCCGACAGGTTTTAGTTACACCAAAATTGCGTGTGTGGGTAAAATGCGGATTTTCATCCGCAGCAACATCCACATTTTACACATTTAAAATCCGCACATCCGCAGATCCGAAGATTTGCACATGTGCATTTTACCCCCGGCCTTATGTTATATATCCCTTCTTGTGTCTAAGATGGCGATCTAATTTACGTTTAAAATCAGCCAATGAAAATCCTGAAATAATTTCATTTTTGGGCGATCATTTGTAAAACGGTTCTCCCTATGCTATTGGACCATTTTCCTGTCTGTCTGTCCTGTCCTGTCCTGTCTGTAACATTGGTGTATTGTGGCCAAACGGTTGGATGGATCAAGAT
>Ga0056108_1000431_pt1 | contig 12531 bp, 1 predicted proteins | sample WorMetG1BERMUDA1_FD_83875 | JGI IMG/M metagenome (GOLD analysis project Ga0056108, IMG submission 83875) | Marine gutless worms symbiont microbial communities from Max Planck institute for Marine Microbiology, Germany - Inanidrilus... ... | reverse complement strand
GAGCAGCGAGGCGAAGCAGCACGCGCCATAAACACAACATTATACACGGGCACACAAAACCAACTAAAACTGAAACGCGGAAGGTGCCCGCTGGGACAAGGTGGGAATAGCCACCCATAACAAGTTATTAGGTGGGGCCTGTGTTTAGGCTAGTTAAAGGCTGAGTCTAACTATAGCTGCACTTTACGTTTTATCACAAAAGTTTGGTTTTATCAATGAAAGATTTATCTTTTCTGGCCAACCCAGGGGCGTCGTGGCCCAAATAACTGACTCTGCCAACTCATACAGTCGGACTTTTGGCAGTCTCAAGCACACAGGCATGACTACTTAGGCCTAGCGGCAGCTAGGGCTCTGCGCGGCGCATCCGGGTCCGTCGGGGCACCTTACAGCGATCCCCCACGCTAGCTGGATTTCTGCTGTGGTTTACATTAATGACTTCGGCATTACTCTGACCCCCCAGCACACCAGTCTGCATAAAAATGGCAATAGGGGCCTAATGAGTGACTGACGATCGATCGAACCTGTTCCCAAATTATTCAGTGGCACGCACCTGATAGTCTATGGCTATTCGCTAGGGGGCGACGCAGTCGTGATCCAGTGCCGACGGCGTGAAAGTCACTTCAGTTAGTTGCTGGCTGACAGTTACGAACTACGTCTAATAAGCTTATAGGCATATTGTCTGTCTGTGCACCAAGCTTAGGCTTCAATAATTGCTGAAACGTAGGCCTAACATGATCTGTCGCAACTCGCAAAGTTTCAGCGTACGCACTTAGAGACGGCCTCGTTTGGGCATTGGAAAGATCGGCTGAGAAATTGCGCGCGCGACGTACGTATCTCTAGCCTATTAGCATTTAGCCTACTGACACAACGTCATGCATCGTGCAAGCAAGAATCATCAGTTGTTGGTTTATGAATACAAACATTGCCTTTATTACATTTCGTAGGCCTATTGAGATTTTTCTTATTTCCCACACCTCAACCTTGAGTAACTGCCAGTAATCTCAAGTTCTCAACTGACCTTGAGCAGGCATTTAGGATTTATTGAAGGTCTATCAGTAGGCTATACACTACAGCCTTTCAGTTACACAAAAATGTTGCAGAAGAATGAAATAAGAAAATCAATAACAAGAGATAAAAAGAACGGTAAAATCAAGGAAGGACATTAAGCTGTTGTAAAGTTTAAAAAAGCACTATAGTATGTTGCAAAATACAGTGGCGTAACTAAGGGGGGGGGGCAGACGGAGGCAGTTGCCCCCGGTCGCAGCAAGCAAGGGGCGCGAAACAGCCTCACCAAAAACACTTTATAAATAACGACCACAAAAGTGAGTTTGATATTATCTGAATTAGACAAAAGTAACAGTTTTGCAGTAAATTTGCTAGTTGTAACTTTGCAGATTACAGAAAAAGCTAAGCTCAGTTAGCAGTGAAGTATACCTGATTAGCATATACACAGACGGAAAATCATAGGATTGCAGGGTAATTGGCGGCTCGGCACAACCACGGTGGTACAGTGTAGGCCTATATTTGACGACAATACGGACTATTGGCGTCAAACCAACGTGCACGACTTTTCGCGCACGCCGCACTTCATTGCTTCTGTCCCCGGGCGCCGAAAACCCTAGTTACGCCACTAACAAAATAAGCTTATGTAACTATTGCCATATTACAAGTACTCAGCAGTAACTGAGATGGGCGACCGTTTGGCCACAACAGACAGTGACCGAAAATTGGGGGAGCTGTGTCCCCTTTGTGGGGGGGGGAACTGGGTCCTCATCTAACACAATGTCGCCTGGAGTTACCTCCATACTAGGTGGCATCTTGATCCATCCAGCCGATTGGTCAAATACATGGGCCGAAAATTGGGGGCTGTTGTGCCCCCTTTTGGGGAGGGTGACCTGGGTCCCCATCTAGCACAATGTCGCCTGGATCGAGGCCTAAATCCATACCATGGCATCTTAAATCTTAATCCATCCAGCCGTTTGGCCACAACGGACATGGGCCAAAATTGTGGGACTGTGCTCCTTTGTGGAGGGGGAGGAGCTGGGTCCCCATCTAACACAATGTGGCCGGGGCCGAGGCATACCTCCATGCCAAGCTTAATCTTGATCCATGCAGTCGTTTGGCTACAATACACCAACGTCACAGACAGACAGACAGACAGACAGACAGACAGACAGACAGACAGACAGACAGGATAACGGCCCGATAGCATAGGGCGAACCGTTTTAGAAACGGTCGTCCAATAATTACCGTCGTTTTAATGCTTCAAATGAAGCAGTCGGTCTACTGTGTGGATATCTGTGTATCCGAAATCCGAATAATAACTGAACGAAATGACCTTAGTCACCTTACCCAGATATTTGGCATCCTGGTTCATCTTGACAGTATCAACACAGTACTTAACAGTAAGGTAAGTTCGAAGGTCAGGGTCAGATCAAAATTGACCAAGTTCACACATAGGAGGAAACAAGTCAGCAACTGATGGAATTGTCGACCGTTGGTGGAAAGCAGAAACTGTAAGTAAGTAACAGCCAGCTGAAAATCACAGTGGGCTAAAATGTTTCTAGTCGTCAGTGCGACCGCCAGTGAGTACTTTCTGGTTTATTTTATAAATTTAAATTATGTAGACATCATGACTTCGCTTCCAGTTCTGCCCCTGGTGAGTCACTTTGACTATACGCCGTCTTAGCCATGCGCGTTCTTATGTGCAAATATCACGTCGTCCACAAAACCAGAAGTAGCCTACATAAAATACTGCATTCTCGTCAGAGAAGACCGAGCCACGGCCACAGGTAAAATACAGAAAACTTCGCGAAGTTTGGAGACGTTAATTTTGAGATATGTAAGCAGACATAGGTCTACCGACACGCTCATCGCCATATTTTGCACCCCTATGGGAGGCAAAGTAAACCTATAGGCCTATTAACCTGAATTTGGTCATAAATAGCTTAACATTGCACAAATTGATACATAAATTATTTTTACCTCCGCCAAGGAGGATATGTAATCGTCGTTGTTTGTCTGACTGTCTGTTAATTAGCCACTTTGCGCAAAAACTTCGGAACGGATTTGCATGAAATTTTCATGGAAGGTTAGCAATGACAATGAACTTTATGACTAAATTTTGGTGGCGATCCGGATCACGGATCCGCATATAGATTCGGATCCGGATCCGGATGCGTATTACGACATTGTACGTAAGACGTGCCTTGGCGGAGGTATGCACTGTCCCAGTACTTCTAGTTTTAAACTCGTGAAGCCCTTACTCGAGGTCGCACCGCGACCTCTTTGGGCTGTGTGTTACTTGTTTACAGTTTCTAATTCAGGTCTGCTTTTCCTGCACGTTGCTGAATCTGATTTTTCAGACTTTCAGTTTCAGTCGTTTCACGTTCAACCGAAAAGGGAACGCATTTTCCTCCTGTGACCTTGAATTTTGATATATGACCTTGACCTACGAACTTGACCTAGATATGCCACGTATCTCGGTCAAAGGTCATTTCGTTCGACAGTTATCGCGTGGGAACACACAAGAACACACATCAGACCGACTGCAGTACCTGGACCACAACGTGGTCGGTAAAATCATGCCCCCTACTTCGTACGGGTCTGCCCAAATTTTTCGTTGGCCCTAACGCCATAAACCGCCGAAAAGAGGGTAGCTGGATCCGCTGAGTGCTGACGTTGCGGTAAGCAGTGCATTCAGCCTGTTAAGACACGTTGAGAATCATATCTCGATTCCTGTACGCGTAAGACTTACAGTAAAATAACGTAACGCGTACCGTAAGCGTACATTTCAATCATCAGGCGGACGGTACGCGTTGTTGCGCGCCTTTTGCCATACCGAAACTTTAACGGACTAGTAACGTATGTAGCATTTACTCAACCAACTATACAGCGAATAGGCTACGCACTCACTGACATTTGGCGTTCGGCGCTGTACGCATTTGATTACATAGGTGCAACTATGTTGTCATAGCAACGAAAGCCGTGCACCGATTGCAAATCCGCTCAATAGTGCACATTGAGAGGATACCCCCTACCATTCCCGCCAAGTTACATCCGGGTCCCTTCAGTAGTGTGGGAATGCGGCGAGGGACAGACAGACACACACAGAGACACAGAAGGGGGTGGCCAATATACATTTCGCCTCGGTGTACGCCTCACGCGAAGTGTAGGCCTAATAACAACAGAAACTTGTTAGGACTTATCAACAAATGACATATAGTCTAGACCCACTTCAGTACTATAGTACATACTGACAATTTAAAGTAAAGTAAGCTTTGACTTTTGTAAAGCGCCTTTAAATACCGATGCATATGGCAACACACAGTTTTACCTGCAAACAAGCCATACCTGCCTTTACTCCCCAGCCACACAGCATCACCGCCCTTTAGCTGGTACTCATTTTACCGTCCCACGGAGGGTAGAAGGCTGAGTCGACCTGGGTGGCTGGTTACATACCGAAATAAAGTGACGCCACCGGGTGCCGAACCCGGACACGGTCACCCATCCCAGTACTAACCGGGCTCGGCGTAGGTTGACTTCGTTGATCGAGACCAACGCGCTACCGCTACGCCAAACCGCCACCAATCAGCAAAACCAATATGACATTTTAATTTAACACTGGTATACTGTAGTCTAAGTGATTCTGCGCAGCACACGTTTAACGTGCGTGACGTACGGCAAAATAACGTATAGGCTACGAGCTAGACCGTTTGTGCGTACGTTCAAAAAATAACGTCCGTGCCGTACGTACGCTCTAGCTACGTCAAGAATTCCAGCGCGGACGCGGACTGGAATTAGCTGGCGACGGCATAAAACTAGTTAGTCGGTCGTCTTCCGGACGATCGGTCGCGAATACTCGTTAGTCTTAATCCGCCGTTAGTATGTTGGTCGTCAGCGTCAGACAGGTGCCCGTGTGTCGGCCGTCCAGTAATCACACGCGCCCGACGTCGTAACACGACTGTAATTGCATGGCCGAGCGGCAGGCCTGACAACGCAACAGATTTCCTCTTTAGTTTACTGTCGGATTAGCGCCACTCCATTGCGCAGTAATCATCGATCGATTCCGTGCTTTTTTCCCGTTAGTCACAACTGTTTTTTTTCACGCAAACGCTGTAGGCTGCTTCGAAAACTGTAATTTCCCTCTGTCTGTTCCGCAGTCAACATTGTCTCGTGCATACAATCGTAGTTTGCGTCAGTTGTAAATTACGAGCACTTACTGACGTTGTTAGAATTAAATTGGACATGGCACCATAGTCGTTAATGACCGAAAGAATGGAAAGGTAGGCTTACTAGAGATACAGAAATGCATCGTATACTTTCCCGTTGTTGTTATTTATATTACGAAAGTATTTAATAGTCAATAATCGCAACTTTCGATACCAGGCTGTGTTTTGGATATGACACTGACATCAGAAAACTAGAATTGGCTACAAGGTGATTAAATACGTTTGATGGTATGTTCGATAGTTTACTTAGGCCTAATATGTTTTATCACATAATTTTTCTGCATTGTAATGGACTTTGCGTTTGTCAGAGTCTGCAATTACAGAATCCACTACTACTACTGTAGTGATAGTAGTAGTAGCAGTAGTAGTACTTTCGACAAACACGGTGTGCAAGTGGCTTACAGCACCGCGGCAACGTAATTTATTGACATTTAGTACTATTCCATTATTCATGCGTTATGGATCAGCATTTTGTAGCGCAGTGCTAATTCGGTTTATATGTTTCAGTCCATCCGCCAGTTAAGCCGTGGTTCCATGTTAAAATAAAAATTTAAAAAGAATTTTAAAATGTTCTACTGTTTTATTTTAACACGGGATCACATCTGAGATGAAATGAAATTGTTTTAGCGGCTAAAACAATTTTATTTTATTTCAGACGTGGTTCCATGCTGAAATGAAATTATTTTAGAGAATTTCAGACCGAGCCGCAGCCATAGGACGGTCATCATGCTAAAACATTTCATTTCATTTCAGACGTGGTTCCGTGTTAAAATAAAACACTAAACCATTTTAAAAATTCTTTAAAATAATTTTATTTCATTTCATGACGGAACCATGCCTGAAATAAAAAAAGAAATTAGGACGGTCGACCGATGGCGGCGGCTCGGGTCTGAAATTCTTTAAAATATTTTATTTTAACATGGAACCACGGCTTTACATTCGCGTATTATTGTTACTCAAGTGTAACAGGCGGATGGACTGAAATATACAAACCGAATTAGCACTGCGCTACAAAATGCTGATCAGTAATGCATGAATAATGGAATAGTACTAAATTTCGATAAATTACGTATCCGCGGTGCTGTAAGCCACTTGCACGCTGTGTTTGTCGAAAGTATGATCGCATCGAATAGCAACAGAATGAATGGATGGCGTTCAGTCCAGTACAGCACATCGAATCGGCTGTAGCAAAGCCGCTCGTAGTCTATGCACAGAGCAAGATGAACTGTTGAGGGCATCATAAGACTTCGTTTCGTGGAACGATCATGCTCTAAAGCGTGCATAAAAATAGTTTTTTCAATGCGTCGAGCGCTGACGACAGACTCCATGGTGACTGATGCGTACAGCTAAGTACGTGATGGATAACGGCTTATTACGGCTAGCTCGTGGGATTGTGCTAAACGAGTGGACAGCTCGGCGTCGGGATCTTGGCTTATAACAGGTCATATAATGGGCATCGCATCAATCAACTGTTGTTTAGGCGACATGCGGCTTCAGCGCCTGTAAACCTGCAGTGGTGGTGACCAGCAGCATCCCTCATCCTGTGGATGATGCTGGACTGTCACCGTTAGTCCCAGCACGGAATGAGTTTAGCGCGTCACAAGCTCGGACTATAGGGTGCTCCAAAACGATTCCTATAGTTTTTGGTCAGTTTCTAGAACAGCTACGACTTTTGAATCCGAATTTCTAAAGACATTTCAGGCGCCCGCAATAAACGTAGCCAGCTTGTATTGACACGTCTTTCATAATCTGACAAATATGCAAGTATTCAGTATAACTCATAGTTTTTGAAGATAAGTATTTCCATTATTTTGCGCATTGACGTGAAACTCATAGAAATGCGTACATTATATTGAGCCTCCAGCAATTGCTGTCTGAAGCATCCGCACTTAAATTAGAATACTATTTCCGAGAACTAGCACGAAATAGATCTCCAAGCCGATATCTGTAAAAGTTCCAGATGGCTGGTTACAAATTTCGGTTGATATTCATATTAGCCGAATTATTGCGGAAACTAAAGATACGGCTACAATTCGTCTGATTGCCAGCATTTTCGGCAAAATCCGGCGGAAGTGTTAAAACAACAGAAAACTAAAACAGTCATCGAAAACAAGAAAAAGACGCACGAATTCACCAGGTTACGACAATTCACTGATTTTAACAGGAAAACGGTTACAAAACACGAATAGGCCTAAGACACACTAAGTCACCCATAGTTCAACAGTTATAGTTCACCGATTTTTCCAGCTAAAAAGCAAACTTAAAATTGTCATGGATGAAGCAGATACGATGGCAACATTCGGCGGATAAGCTAGAACGTTGACGTTTGCTATACTAGCTGCTAGATCGACCAACTGTAGAAAACGACACTCCGCAGTAAACGCCGACAGCTGGATTCTCGATGACTGACCTAAGGTCGGGTAGATTCCAGAAGATTCATTGTAACGCCAGAACTCCAGTACGTCCTCAGAGAAAGTTGTTGAATTAAAGTAATTCCACTGCAATTTCATAAACACGCATTCAGCATTATAATCAAGCCAATTTACTCCACATTTGAAGACATAAGCACTGACTCGAGAGACATTGTGAATGCGACAGTGCCAAACAAACCCGAACCTTAACCTTGAACCTAAGGCCCCCGTCACACTGAACGAGATCTCACTGCGTTCTACTGCGTTCTGAAAATGTCGATAAACGTGACGAGAACGTGTTGTTTTGGAAGAAAATCCATTTGTAAAGTTTTTACTGCGAGACAGCTACGTTCCTGGCAAGTTCCTACTACGTCGAGCATGTTCCCATTGATTTCCTATCACGCACATGATCACGCGTCCACTGCGCGTAATGAGATCGAACCACGTTCTCACTGCGTCCAGTGAGATCGCTCCACGCTCTTCTTACGCCCTTAGTACGTTGTCGTTACGTCATTTAGGTAACTTGCTGCAGATACTGCGCCACGTGCAGCGATTTTTGGGCGACCGTTTGTAAAATTGTTTGCCCTATGCTATCGGATCGTTGTCGGTCTGTCTGTCTGTCCTGTCTGCCTGTCTGTCTGTGACGTTGATGTATTGTGTACAAACGGTTGGATGGATTGGGATGCCAAGTTGTATGGAGGTAGGCCTCGGTCCAGGCCACATTGTGTTAGATGGGTACCCAGCTATGCCACCAAGAAAAGGGGCACAGTTCGTTTATGCGGTTTCCGTCATATTTTTACTTCCGGTTTGGGCGTAGGCCCTAGTCGGGCGTCGTTTATAGCAGTTTTTGCAATCTCTTGCACCAGCTATAGCATCTCTCGATCATTACGGTTGCGTCTGACGTTAAACGACACTCGCCGACGCTATTTCCGGTTTTGCCGAAACCGGAAGTAGTTTTTAACGTCCAAACCGTGGCAGACAGGACCATATAGTGTATTAAAGTCGAATAGGAAGTCGGATACTGCGAGCTCGTTTATGCGGTTTCCGCCATACTTCTACGTCCGGTTTGGGCGTAGGCGCTAGTCGGGCGTCGTTTATCGCCATTTTTTGGCGACCGTTACAAGTAATGGTCCGCCCTATGCTACGGGACCGTTCTCCTGCCTGTAACGATGGTGTATTGTGGCCAAACGCTTGGATGGATCAGGATGCGACTTGGTATGGAGGTAGGCCCAGGCGACATTTTGTTAGATGGGGATCCAGCTCCCCCCACAGAAAGGGGCACAGCAGCCCTCCACTTTTCTGACCATGTCTATTGTTGACAAACGGTCGCCCATCTCAGCAACTGCTGAGCTCTTGTTCATTCTTTTCGGCAGTTTACAATTATGTCTCGCAGGCGTACGACGACGTCAAGTGATTCTAGGAGGAGACAAAGTGCTTCATCAGCCGCCAGTGTCGCTTCGGACGACGTCCCTGTAACTGGGAGGACGAGGTCCAGTTCAGCGATGACAGTCAGAAAACCAAGAAAGTCAAAGTGGTAACTAACTTGACAGAAAAAGAGGAGCAGACCATGGTCTAATGGCTTGAAGCTAATCCCATCATATTCATATACGGTTGAACTGATATTGGTGTTAGATGAGGAATTAGGTCCAGTATTTATAGATTGAATTCTGTAAACATGCTATGAACTTGATAAGCACCTAAACAACGCATTGACGACGTAACATGCACTCATTGCGATCTTCTACAACCTGACAAGGACGTATCATGATCATAGCACAAGCATGAACAGCACGTAGTGATAACTCCATTGACGCAGTGAGAACTGCATTGACGTAACAGTTGCGCAGCGACAACCCAGTAACAGCTCAATGAGATCTCCGTCAATTCTTGCCCGTTCGCACGGCGCTTGTAGTACGTCAACTGAGTTCATACGAGGTGTTAGTTACGTCGTTGACTGGTCAACGCCGTCTTTACTACGTCTTTATTAAGTTCTCTCTGCGTGTTGTTCAGAACACGTTGCTATCACGCGCATTTTGAACATGTCCAAAGTGCGCGTGGCAGCTCCAAGACCACGGAGAACATACTACGTCCATACAGGTTTCTGCTGAGTTTCTGCCACATTGTGCAAGTTCTTACTGCGTTTACATCATATTTTGATTGAGGACGTAGTGAGAACGTGTACATGTACTAGTGTGACGGGGTTTTAACCCAGAAGGATGTGATGAACCATAGCGCATTGCATGCTTAGTGACTTTCGTGTGTTCGCATCACCTTGCATTTGATGCCCGTGTCGATACGGGATTCCTCGCAGACCTCGCTGCGCCAAAGTTAAGCTGACGCTACAAGAGTCAGCAGTACTCCTCAGCGATTAGTAATATATTGCATAAAATACATGTTTACCTCCTTTACCGATCTTTCTGCGACGAATAATCGCCAAAATTTGTGCAATCATAACACAAATATTGCACTTCATTAACTCAATATACACACGACCTTATCAGCTTTCGCTAATAGCTGAGTAAGTAAGAAAAACAAACTGAAGATGAGGTGTGCCACATCCTGGAGCATGATCAGTCAACAGTCGGAAAAAAACTCAACGTAAAATTCGAATATCTGGATTTTTTCGGCGGCTTTTGGCGAGCAAAAATTCGGCGGCTGATTCGCATATCGGCGGCGGCTTGGATGTAACACAAAATATTAGTAACACTAAAGCTAATAAAAATAACTAGAATGTGGGCCGATGCCCAACGTGATGGCCGCCCTGCAAAGTATGGCCGACGCCGTCTGCTCGAGTGCCGTGCAGTAACGATGCCAATATAGGAGAAAGGAAAACTCGGACGTAAAGTGAACTTTGCACCTGGCAAAATCCCTTACGGAGCAAGAGCCCCCGAAAATTTAGCCTATACAGTGTACCAGACCAGGAGACGGCCAAACATCATGCAAAGTTTGGTTGACGTCCGTTGAGCGACATCGGTTCAGTAACGAAGCCAACACGCGAAACCCGTTGAAATTTGCTGAGGTACCCCAAACTCCCGAACCGATCTCAGCCGTTAGTGAGCCGAAGTTCATCGTATTGTGGAACATGTGGAGGCGATACTGCTGTTTAACGAGTTTTTTTCCGATTGTCGATACATGCGTTAGTTGCGAAGATATAGCCCGACAAAGTTGTGCGATGATGTGCAGATGACGAATTTTTTGGCGTTTTTTTGTATCCTGTATTTTCAGCGAGCCGCGTGCAGCACATTTCAGACCTGCATTCTAAATTCGCACTAAGGCCACATCATGTGTGGAAGTATGGTATACATCCAATCTGCGACGGCTGAGAATAGGCGAGGGGAAAAGAAGAAGAAGAATAAGAAGAAGAAGAAGAAGAAGAAGAAGAAGAAGAAGAAGAGCAAGAGCAAGAGCAATAGCAAGAGCAAAAGCAAGAGCAAGAGCAAGAACAAGAACAAGAACAAGAAGAGCAAGAAGAAGAAGAACAACAAGAAGAAGAACAAGAAGAACAAGAAGAACAAGAACAAGAACAAGAAGAACAAGAAGAACAACAACAAGAACAACAACAACAACAAGAAATCACAGGACGAAAATATAATGGCCTGCCCTATTCCATACGGCGGCCATAACAAGTGCATCAGTGAATGACTGACGCACGTCACCGCGTGGTACTGCGGGACGCTCGACCAAAGTTCACCAAATAGTTTACCAAATTCGGGGAATAAGTCTCGATTGGCCAGACCCTTAAGGCTGCCAAATTTCATTGCGCGTGGTCAAACCTTGTACGAGAAATGTGTTCCAATTTTTACACCCTTCAGTATTTTGACGTCCCACGGGTACCTCCGGAACAGAGTTCACCAAATTCGGGGAACAACTATTCGTTGGCCAGACTCTAAAGATGCACAATTTAATCGCGCTCGTCCAAGCAGTGCACGAGAAAAGCGTTACAATTTTTTTACATCCTTCACTACACTGTGTCTAAAAAAGTTCCCGCCTTTTAACTGTCTGTAACTTTGTCAAATCTTAACCAATTTTCAAATTTATTTGCACTGCTGGAAAGCGTACGAAATTTGCTACAAAACCCATATGAAAATACCCACCTCACCTTAGGCATGTTGCTACACTACCTTGGGAAACTAAAAATTCAACTTTTCTGCAGATGTGGAAGAAAACGCAAACAGAGTGCATTTTTTCCATCGCCTCTAACTTTGTTATTCACCCACAAATTTTGATATCTTCGGTGTTTAAAATAGCCAGTCTTTCTCCATGCTGATTGTAAATAAGATTTTCCGTGTCACTGTTCTTTTGCTTATTTACTTTTACCATCAATTTGTGCCAACGCTAAAGAAAACGTTGAGGCAGTCAATGACTTAGTCCTGAGTCAATAGGATAAGCCACAGACCCACAGGACTGTCCGTGAGCTATCAGGGGAGACGGATATTCATCGGTCGTCTGTATCCCAGATTATTTGTAAAGACTTGCATCTGAAATGTTTCAAGAGGCGTCGGCAGAACAAAGTCAGTGGCAGAGTGCGGGAACTTCCGAAGAAGAAGCGTAGCGTTTTCTTCAGTGCGGGCACTGTGCGGTCTGCCACTGCCTGGCCGGCTATTAACTGTGCTTGTGTCCCGCAACTTTTTGAACAGCTTATAAACACCACGCTTTCTCCAGTTTTTCTCAGGAAATTCGTCTGTCAACCACTTCGCTGTGTACCCTTTCAAATACAAACTTTATCAAAATCTTATGCTCGTCGCTTAATATTATGTTGATTGTTGACAAACATTGCAGTGACGCGTCTGCGGTGACGAATTTCTGATGCCACAAATTGATCGCCAAAGTAAATAAGTAAAAGAACAGTGACATGGAAAATTTTATTTGCAATCAGTATGTAGAAAGAT
>Ga0056108_1000428_pt1 | contig 12590 bp, 6 predicted proteins | sample WorMetG1BERMUDA1_FD_83875 | JGI IMG/M metagenome (GOLD analysis project Ga0056108, IMG submission 83875) | Marine gutless worms symbiont microbial communities from Max Planck institute for Marine Microbiology, Germany - Inanidrilus... ... | reverse complement strand
ACTTTACAATATGTCTTAAAACGCGATCAACATGCGGAAAACAAGTGCTTAGCAGTAGCTGAGATGGGCGACCGTTTGGCAACAGTAGACATCAGTGCTTTTTTTCGTCGACGACGACGAAAAAACACTGGTTGAAAACTGCAATTCCCACAGCAATTGACTGATTACTAAAGTTGTCAACAACAACAACAACCTGTTTAACAACCCATTTAATGATCCTTTATACAGGATAATGCAGGTGGGCTAGTACCAGAAAAAAACAGTGACTCACTTTCTACCTTTAAAGCTGTTAAATGCAAAATTAATTCGGACATGGCACATTTACAGATCTTGTACTTTAGTGCTACTTTTTGGAACACAGTGACTAACTCACATACCTGGTCAGTGTAACCTTCAAGTTTTAAAATCACATCATCCACTCATCACCTAATAGATAAATGTGAAATGGTCATAAGGTAGTGTACGTAAGTAAAGCATTCTAAATACACAAAATTGTCATTTGTTTACTTGATTTCAAAAGGTTAATGCCAAAGCCTGTATTACTGTTACTCCCAGAACCGGAACAGCAGATGTGACAATTATTTTCAAGCAGAAGTTTTGATCCCTCTACAGCAGCTCACTGACCAGTCAGTTCTGTGCAGCAATGATGTCCTCATCATTCACTTCATTAATGCCTTCACGATTTCTGCAATGGAATAATCAACAACTGAACAGATATCATTGAAAAACAAACACCAAAGGCATATGCCATAGCTACCTCATAATTCTAAAACAACAGCTGCCATAATAACATCCCCACAACCAAGACTGACAAATATTATAATTTCAATTATGTATCCTAAAAATAACATAAGGAAATAGTTGCATTTCTCACAACTTGATGCAGTCATCAATTTTTACAATATTTGGTAAACACAGATTGATTCAGCAGAGTATAACGTCCCACCAACACATTATAGGTCATACTGGGGACTGGTTTTATGGGTCAAATGACTGAACCAATAGTGTCAAAGCACTGAAGGAAGTAATGGTCCTAAGGTAAACACAGAAAAAAAACAAGGGCAGTCTGTCAATACTGGAAACAGACACTGACAAACCGAGATGTTGCAATTTTTTGATGTGATGGTAGAGCCGGCAGATGACATTTGTACAACACTTGAGAGCATGATAATCAATACATACCCACGATCTCGTTCTCTGCTGTAACGTTGCTGGTCCGACGACCTCTTTCTGTCGTCAGAACGTGACTGCCGGTCACGAGACCTGTGACGGCGACTGCGAGACCGAGAACGACTTCTTGACGAGGAACTTGACGAACGCTGCCGACGAGACCTAACAACAGACAAAACATCACACGGTAACATTCAAATAAAGACTGATTTCACTTTCAACACACCTCATCATATATACAATATCAACAGAAAACAGCCGGCAACATTTATCACGTAATAGTACTCTAAGTACAGAATAAGTAACTTCATGGACTATGAGAGAGCGATAAAATAATAAAACTTTTACAGTAAATAAAATATTACCATTTAAATTGCCACTGATGATTTATCTTAATGGAAATTGATGAGAAAATCAGACATGTGTGAATAAAATGTTCATTTTAAATAAATTTAAAGCAAAATGAAATTACATTGTTAAACTAGATGGCTGTATTGTGTGGAATGCCGACAATACAGTACTCGGCGAAGAAGCGCTTCTAATACACATCGTTCCGGTATGCTACATAAAAACAGGTAGGTATGGAAAGACCTAGTAATATCATTATTAGTTTACACCGGAAAAATTTTTTCAATTATTACAAATATTCCACTAATTATTAGTTAATTAATTGTAACGACTACTGTTAGAATTAATTTAATCAAAGCTGAGCAATAACGCAACGTCCAAATGGTGCTTGCGCCCCACAAATGAATTTGTAATAATGTCACGTCAAGGCTGCATGCACTAACTGCATGGCCGTTCCGCAACGATGCGTCAATGAAAGTCATTCTGAACCACGTACCGTTTTATAACACACATATTGTACAAATATCGTCGATGTACGAATTTTGTGCAGGTTGCACAAATGCAAACGACAACAGTACTTCACTCGATATGCATTCTGTTTCAAATCCTCTTTCGTTTTTAGATTTCTTTACCATTCGTTTGGTGCATTGTTACTCGGCATTTTAAGTATGTAAATCATAGCGAAACTGCGCATTGGAAAGTCCTTCCTTGTGCAGAAACTGCTGGCCAGGCGAATGACTGAGTTGATTCCAACGGTACGGATGGAAAGCCAACATTCCATAGGCGCACCCACCTGTCATCATGTTCCAAGATTTGTAATCATTTCTAAGAAATTGTGGCCTGAAGTCGGAAATCACTGAGGATGATCAAGGTTTTTTTTTGAAAAAAAGACCCCTTAAGGGCAAACTTTCAAAAAATGTTTCCGAGAGGATTCACCGCATCACAGAAACACGTTTTGTGTGCAAATTTCGTGAAAATTGGCTGACCGGAAATCGGCAGTCGTGTTTTGTTTACCTGACAAAAAACAAAACTTCTGCAAGTTCTCCCGCTCTCGCTTCTACGCAGATCGCGCCCAAATTCTGTCATGGCTAGGTCCAAACAATATACTCGGGAGTTCCCCAAATTTCATCCAAATCTGTTCACTTCTGGCGGAGTTATAGCCGAACGTGTGAACATCGTTGAAACGCGCCACAAAGTATTTCCAATACTCGACGAAGCTTCTTCGCCGAGTAAAAATACTAAATGCAAATAGAATTATTTTGTTCAAAGTCAGGTGCTCAAGTGTTATGTTGTAAGCATAGTACTTTCAAGTGTGTCAGAGTGTTAAACGATTACTTAATCATGAATTGCACAACTATTGTACTTTTTAATGTGAAATAAATAAAAAATGTGCCATCTGCAAATCTGCATGTGATATGTGTGGACCATACTGTGTATATAGTTTTGTTGGTCATTACTGTTCATACATTTTCATTTATCTAGATCTTATAACCAAAAGCATCTTCTCTAAGCCTTACTAATCAAAAGCAACCAGAAGTTTACTAAGCCAAGGCATATTATATCAGTTCTAGGACGAAGCAAAATCACACTACGTTGCTTACTGAGTATTCTTCTCTCAATATTCCATCACATTATGTCTTACAACACTGCTTCCCCAGTAAAGGACTATAATGCGTCAAAATGTGTGAAGAATGACTATATTCATAATTGCCAACGTGATAATTAAGATTGACTGAGTTAAGGTTTTACATCCCACTCGACACAAAATAGGTCATTTTGGAGACGTTCTCGTCTCTGATATAGCCATATTTGTGCTGAAAAGGGACGTTAAACTCCAACTAACTAACTTGGAGACGTTCCTCAAGCCAATCTCTTGGCTTGGTATGGAAAAACTAAACCTAACACAACAAAAGCACACATTCACCAATCAAAAAAAATGTACTGCAACACAAAATAAATACAAAAAAACTAAAGCCAGGTTTAGTGGCCTCCTATGACATCCGGCCTGGATACAGAGAGGGCCTATTATGGTTTTGGCGCTTCATGAATCTGTCACTCGCTTACTTCCTTAAACACTTACCCACTTACTTACAGCCCCATGACCCACAATCACACACGGGGCTGATAATTAAGAATGCAGTCATATTTTACGTTACAATTTAAATTACCACTGATCAGCAGTTAAACACAGATCACACAATATTTATCATAGCTTAATGCAAACAAGCACTAAAATAACACCAGTGGTGTTTGCCTCCAATCCGTTGGACAATGGGCTTTACATTTAGCTCTGTGGCCTTCGACATAGTTTGTTGGGCATCACAATTGAGTGTTGAGGTGCTGGCGTGGTTATCTGTCTGGAGTGAGGTGCAAATGATTGCATATGGTCCACCTGATGCCAATGCCACCCCATCATATCTTGCTTCATTAAAATCTAGATTGTATTAACTTTTCTAGTACCAGCTTACCCAAGTTTTCCTGGAAAAGAGGTCGTTAAATGGGTGTAAGTCTCTCGCTAAAGATGCACTGGCCGCAATCTGATCTGTTCTCAGCACAAAGAATGGCAATAGGTTTATTCCTTCAACATTTTCCTACTTATGGCTGGCATGCATAGCAGATGCAGACATTCTATTTCACCCCTGTGGTTTCTTCTCTTTCCTTTTTTCCACATGATGTGGCCTCAGTGCAAATTTAGAATGCAGGCCTGAAAAGTGCTGCACACGGCTCGCTGAAAATACAGACTGCAAAAAATCGCCATCTGTGCACCAATGCACAACTTTGTCGGGTTATATCCTTGCAGCTAAGGCATGTACTGACAATCAGAAAAAAAACTTGTTAAACAGTAATACCTCCTCCGATATGGTGAACTTCAGCCCACTAACAACTGAGATCGGTTCGTTAGTTTGTGGCACCCCAGTAAATTTAAACAGGTTTTGTGTCTTGGCGTCGTTACTGCACCGACATCGCTCAATGGATGTCAACCAAACTTTGCACGACGTTTGGCCGTCTCCTAGACTAGTACACTATACATGCATTAGTGGAGGCTCTTGCCCCGTAACGGAATTTTGACAGGTGCAAAATTCACCTTGCATCCAAATCTTGCGTTCCTCCTATATTGGCAGCGTTACTGTACTGCACTTGAGCAGTAGGCATTAGCCAAACTTTGCAGCATTCAGCAGAGGGTGCCACCTATAATCAGCAGGGCAGGCATCACGTTGAGCATCGGCCCAATTTCGAGTTTTCATCTGGTTTTCACTTTCAGCTGAAACAGCACTCATTACTGTACAGACCAAATGTGATATTTCCACAAAATTGCCATTTTCCACCAAAAGGAATATTCTATTAACACACGCAGTTGAATTTGTTAGTAACCAAATTCAGGACATTGCGATCAACATTCATTTTTTTGTCTTAACTACAAAACCATTATGGCTTTCTAATACCTTCATATTCTGCCCCTTAACTTTCTATGAAATCTACACATTTCACAAATGCACCCCACAAATTTATTCCCATTAACCATGTATGGTCTGTATGTACCTGTTTGCTAAACACAGATCACATACCTCAGTTTCAAAATGAAATGATGCTACAAAATTAGAATAAATAACAGCACTAGCAATTACTCTATGCAGCGGCAATATATTTCACAGAAATAACAACTGTAGCAAACAGTTACCCGTACCATAACCTTCATCACTGTGTACAATCACCACCACCATCATGGCACATTAACACACCATCAACAACCATCCATTTCCACTTGCAGGTAGTGCCGTAGTTTACACCAAAAACCATCTCACCAATGGATCCAATCAACCATATCAAAGGCCTAAACCACGCCTGGTAGGATAAACAACATGTTACAAGTTATCAACATAACTACTTCAACCCCTGTTAACAGTTGAAAACCTGCAAGTAAGACAGCTGTATGATTTGTTAACTACAAAATGATACCTGCATTACACATAAATGTGGAATATTTTAAAGGTTAAGTACATCAAACATGACGGAATGACAGTTTTTATGCAAGCAGATGAATGCAATATCAAAGAAACATTATAATGATAACTAAGTGCTAAATACTTGTAGTTAAATTTACAATACTACTAAAGCATTTGTAAGTTAACTTCTGTGGGTAGCATAACTGCAAAATCGCAGTGCAAATAATGGGCAATAACACTTAGCCTTATGCAGGAAATATATACAGTCATATGATATAACTTACACATACATTACCTACATGATGTAACATTTCTATTGTCACAAGTCAAGACAAAGTGTCATGCCATCTGCGTGACAGGTCAATTATGAATGAAAAAGGTAACAACTCCATGTGGGAACAGATATGAAATATTCAGATTTGCGTATGACTCAATAGTGTTAAATCACAAGTCACTTATAATGTCAAGTCAAATTAACTAGGCCTACTACAGTGTGTCTCAAAAAACGTCCCACCTTTGGTTTGCTATAACTTTGACACACATGAATGAATTTTGATATTATTTGGCAGAAATGTTACCGATAAAGTAGGCAATCAAAAGACGCTTTACTATGCCACCTCAAATAACTTGTGCTTCTGCACTACCTGGCAAAACGGGGAAACACGAAAATCACATATTCACTCAGTTGGATTGTGTTACATGCACAATGCACCAGTGCGTGTCTTCCTGAAAGAAAAATTGTCATCTATGATGTGTTTGATAGCGTCTAACATTTGCTGAAATAGTAAGATATCCCATTAATACTGTCCATTGACTTTCACTCCAGGCTTGATGAAGAACAACTCCCATCTTTTACACAGCGACTGACACCATGACAGATTTGCCCAACACAGACCATGTGGGTAACCGACAGCAGGATACCATGATCCCTTCCTAGGTCCTGTCTGGTGCACCCAGTCAATCGTTTTGACAGTGAAGGGTGGTTCAGCTCTGACCAGGTGATATTTTTTAACTGCGTTTCGTGTTTTTTGGTGAAAAAGTGTGCAGCATTTAAGTGAAAAGACGCAATTTCCGTGTTTCCAGGTAGTGCAGAAGCACTAGTTAGATGGGGTGGGAAAATAAAGAACATTTTGATTGCCTACTTTCTCGGCAACATTTCTGCGAAAATTTGTTGCAACTGAACCGTGTACGTAAAGATTACAGCAAGTCAAAGGTGGGACGTTTTTTTGAGACACAGTGTAGTTTCTGTTTCAGTCTGCTAGTTCTCCAGAGTTATTCCACATTAGGCTGGGTAACCTAAAAGCAAATGTTCTGGATTTGTGGACAGTTTTTCACAGGCCAAACGTCAGCCAACCAACTGACAAAGCACTGAGGGAACAAATGAGTTGTCATTGTATGTTCACAATCTGAATCATCACCAAAGACTCGAGTCACCAGTGGAGTCAAGATTCGTTACTGGGGTACTCCCAATTAATTTTTAGCAGCAAGATATATCTACCAGAATATATAACCAATTTTAGCATAGATCAGTTGTTTGCATAAATAACACAAATTTACAGGTTTGCAACACCTTACATAGGAAAAACGTGCAGCAACTGCAGTCTGCCTTGAGACCAGTACAAGTCATTAATGCTAGCAATAAGGCGAGTAGTCAAAAGTTTTAGTGACAACTACCAATTAAGAGTAACTTCACAGATATCACTAAACAGCAGTTCAGGAAATATCCAGGTAATAGCTCATCTAACTGTTAAACTTACCATTATTAGGCTGCATCACAGTACTACGTATGTACTGTAGATGCGGCCTAGTGTTACCGACAGTAACGCAGTGATGTAAAGTGTAAACAAGACCTTAGCTTACGAGAACGAGACGTGACTGAGACATTCGGTTTGTGGTCCGAGACGAGACTGAGACCAAGACCTTCCTGTAATTCCACGAGACTGAGACATGACTGAGGTGTCTGATTTTTGCCACGAGACGAGACCAAGACCTTGCAAGGCCGAGACCGAGACGTCTTTCGAGACCTTCAACCTTCAGCATTGTGCTAAAACAATGAATGGCGTCGTCGCCATGTTCAGTTGACTCAGGAATTACGTCTCGGTCACTCACAGTCTCATGCACTTGCATTGCAATAAATAAGTAAGCTTGTGAATCAGTAAACAAAACGATGTATGTGCAGTTTTGCAATGAAGCAAAAAGCTGTGCATACTGGCTTGTAAACGAGACCCTATGGTATGAGACCAAGACGAGACCGAGACATTTGATTTTCAGTCCGAGATGAGATCGAGACCTTCCCACATTTCCACAGGACTGAGACGAGACCGAGACGTTTGGAAACTACGTCTTGAGACCGAGACGTCGAGATCGAGACTACATCCCTGCAGTAACGTGATCTGTCTGTCGGTCTGACACAACTGTGAGGCTGTGAGCCCTGCAAATATGGCTGAACCAATCGAGATTCCATTTGGGGTATGGACTAGGTCGAATGAACCATGTATTTGATGGGGTCCAGATCCTCCATGCAAAGGAGCAAATTTAAGGGGGAAAGGGCAGCCCATTGTAAAGCACAGCGACGCTGTCGTCAGCTGTGAAAAAATGGCTGAACCGATGATATGCCATTTGATATGTGGACCCGGGTGGGCCCAAAGAAGCATGTGTTAGATGGGGGTCACATTGGCACAACCTAGTGAGTAGGACTGAACCGCCAGGGGCCACAGCAATGTGGTCTTATGTCAAATTACTTTGACCACTTGTTCATAATATTATAATAAAAGAATGTTTTGTTTACACATACAGCAAACAGGAAAAATAGCAAAAATTGCACAGACTAACTTATACACTGAAGAATAAACAGAAAACACAGAACATCACAACAACATTTCAATTTAGCAATATGAACAAATACCGTAATTTCACATGTGTATTAGTATAGACATGTCTTTTTTGTATCACTGTTGTCTTAATTCAACAGAATAGATTATGAAGCACATAAGCATAATGGCATCATGTCAAGATTATAAACGTAAAACATTATACCATGTGTGACAGGTTAAACAACATTTTATATGCTCAAATGTCAATCCAGCGAGTGAACTGCTTTATCACTGCAACTACCAATGGTAAGTAATAATAATAACAATAACAACAACAACAATAACACACACACACACACAACCATTTTATGGCCCTTTTTCCGGGACCACTCAGGTAAGCCGGTGCCAGAAGAGAACTTCTGGACTTTATGGTACAAGGGAAGATTAACAGAGGCAGACACACCGACCATCCGGCTAGGCGCCACTCCATCCGGACTAACCAGTGCCCACCTCCACCATCCCTCAATATTTTTTACGGGCCGGATGCCCTTCCTGCTACCCAACCAACAGTGTCAGAGCATCGAAGGCAACTAGCCGGACCAAAACCCATTATTATTGTTGTTGTTGTTGTTGTTATTTTTATTTTTAATAATAATAATAATAATAACAATAACAACGGGTTTTGGTTGTCAATCAGCTGGAGTTGGATGTCATTACAGCACAACTTTTTTAAATTTGATCCCCAGACTTTTATCCCATGGTAAAAATAACTAGAATGTGGGCCAATGCCCAACGTCATGGCTGCCCACCCAAATGAATATAGGTGGAGCCCTCTGTTCAACGCCGCAAAGTTTGGCTGACGCCCCCTACCAGAGTGGCGTGCAGTTCCTGCCAAGATGCGAAAGCCATTGAAATTTGCTGGGGTGCCCAAACTCCCAAACCGATCTCAGCCGCTAGTCAGCCGAAGTTCGCCACATTGTTGAGACATGTGGAGGACATATTACTGGTTAACAAGTTTTTTTCCAATTGTCGATACATGCCTTAGTTGCGAAGATTCAGCCCGACAAAATTGTGCGATGGTGCCCAGATGGGATTTTAGCGTCCTGTATTTCCAGCGAGCCTCATCAGCACATTTCAGAGTTGCATTCTAAATTTGCACTAAGGCCACACCATGTGTAGAAGTATAGTAGACATTCACTCTGCGACCACTGAGATTAGGTGAGGAAAGAAAAAAAGAAGAAGAAGAAACCACAGGGCAAAAATATAATGTCCGCATCTGCTACCCAGGGCTGCCATAATAAAAACAACACTGAAGAGCACATTGACAATTATACAATGCAAAATAGTCTTCAGATATGCTGCTAATAGCCAGATATGAAAATGTTAATGTTATGTTCACCTGCGACGTGGACTAGGCATCATCTTGTTACGTCCTGCACCTTCGTAGTTACGACAATTACGTGAGAAATGTCCCGGCTGTCCACATTGATAACAGCACGCATCGCTGTTGAACACAGCATGTCGACGTCTTTCCCGAGCACGAGGCAAAGCCTTTGTCACCCTCACTCGACTGCCACATACGTACCTACAACAATGCATCACAAAATCACTTCACTGGCTACCCGTCGCTCAGCGCATTAAATACAGGACTGTGCTGGTGACTTCCAGCAGCATCCATGGTGCAAGTCCTGCATACTTCAACAGCATCTGTCGTCCAGTAGTTTCTGTCGTGGGCCACGTGATGCTAAGGTCAGCCAACTAGGGGGAGGTGAACTCAGTGAGCCCCACAGGAAGGGAAATGCTATGGTCAAGTCAATGCAGTTTCCACACTGCTGTAACAACTGTTTGGATTGCCAAAACTTGCATATTGAGTTATGCCACTTTGTTGGCAAACTGAAGATGTTCTTGTTTGTATGGGCCTAATCTTCAGAGGTGCCTTTGGGAACATTTATCAACACAAGCTTTATCAGTAAAACTGCATTATAATGAATTAAGTTATAACGGATACTCGATTAACACAGACTATTTTTCTGGTCCCAGAATAGTATTAATTTAGATGTCTGATAATATAGTTAGAATACTCCATTAGTCTTAGTACAGACTTTCATTTATTCCTGCCCTTATTTTCCAGTCCCAACACTATGGACACACTGGATACAACAGACTAATTGAGATCACGACCACGGCTGACATGCTTACGTAATCATGGCACGCGTCTCACTGATAGCCGCATCGTGAGAATGGCCATTGTATGGTCGTGACAACATAACCATGCTGGACATCAGCTGACGCGGCCATCGTTAAGATCATCTGACTCCATCATTGAAGACCCTGGCAACAGTTTACAGCTGCCCAACCGATAGCATAGGTTTTCATGTGCTTGTGTCATTCGTGTCACTAGCAATCTCCTGCCTTTAGCAAACAGATGGTCACTGCTGGGGTGAGGGTAGGCGGTTATGTAAACTGTCTGATGGCCAGTGAAGATGGACTGTAAATATTCCAAGTCAAGTGAGCCGTCCGTAGCCTAGTTTGGATAAACGGACTTCGGATATAATGAACCTTTTACGCCGGTCTCCAAAGTCCGTTATAACAAGTTTTACTGTAAATGGACTTACTCACCTTACCTTGCCTTAAACCTCCCCCTCCAAAAGTGCAGTGCATGGGCCTTTAAAGGTGCATACAGTTATACTACATTTGAACAAGTGAATTTTATATCACAACTGCAATCTCAAAGACATCCACAATCAATACCAATGTTATCAAACAATGCCAACATGGGACTAAAACTTTCATAAACAGCAAAAAACACGGCATATGTTACTGCCAGTTATAACAAAAATTCAAAAAATCAAAGCAAGTTTTTCTCTAAAAAGAGCAAATATCACCAGTCAGTTAATTCCTGGGTCACTGCAAGTACTTACTGGCCATTGAGACCACGAATGGCTTCGTCAGCATCATCCTTGCGATGAAAAACAATAAAAGCAAAGCAGGGAGTACTGTTGGTCTTCCACACTTCTACAAGACGCCCAAATTTCTCAAATGTCTTCCGTAACTCCGACTCTGTGCAGCTAACAGGCAAGTCACTGATATGCACACGGACACCTTCCTTATCACCGCTGGCACTACGGCTGCGACGGCCGCGGCGTTTTGCACTGCGGCTTCGATGTCGGCTGCGGCTGCGACTACTGCTTCTACTGCTTGATGAATCCCGTTTTTTCCCCATATCTGGCCACAACAAAAATATTACAAACGATAACAAATGCAACAAACAATAACATTTAACCAATATGAATGACCCAGAAAACTCACATCTTGTATGAATGTGCCCACGGTTAAAAAACCAACAGAATATAACCACAAAATTCATAACTTGTGACTTTCCTTGTCACTAAACTTTGAATTTAGGCAACAGCAGCATGCGTAGCAGCTTAGCAACTGCATACACAGCCACTCTGCTTTACGAACCATAGGTACTTGAGCAGTGTGCAAAACCCTGCTGGAAGACTAGTCAATGTTACTACCTTCAAATTATTAGCCCGGCCGAGCTTATATTCTGCTGCTGTTACTTTCTTTTTCTTCTTTTTTAAACGATCGCTTGGAGCAAAGAGATCTCAGAACCTACCAGACCGATCTTCACCAAATTTTCAGGGTTGGTAGACATATGGCTGTAGATGTTAAATCTGGTATGTTAAATCTGGTATTCGTTTCACTATTGCTCAAGGGACGTTGGCATGGCAACCAATTTTAGGGGCCAAAATTGACTAAATTGGCAAAACGCCTTCCCTTCTTGGGACTTGCATTCCATCACAAGGGATGGCAGGATGGCAAAGTGGATGGACGCACTGACACCCCTGATGTCGTCCCTACGTTAGTGGTGCGGATTCTCGTTACTTTTCATTACTCGTTACTACTCGTTACTGCGGCGGTCGGTATTCGTTACTTGGTATTCGTTACCTTAATCGTTACTCGGGCACTCAGAGCGGAGCGCGGCAGCCGAGTTGCTGCTGCCGTTATACTCATTCCCAACTCAATCAGCGTCGCCCGCTCCCTCACTGGCGCCGCCCGCAGCTGCAGAGAGTGGCAAATACACTCGAGCACACATGGACCAGAAAAACTGCGCAATTACAATTTCCAATCCTTCATTTATCGCACTCTAAATTAAATGCTACAAGAGCGAAAACACTCAAAACAAGATTAGTGAATACATTTGAGTCTGAATATCAATACCATTAATGTGTATTGTGTCATCACTGCTGCTCAACGAAGGACCGACGCCACTGACCAATCTAGGCCTATCATTACGCCGTCATTGTGT
>Ga0056108_1000427_pt1 | contig 12607 bp, 11 predicted proteins | sample WorMetG1BERMUDA1_FD_83875 | JGI IMG/M metagenome (GOLD analysis project Ga0056108, IMG submission 83875) | Marine gutless worms symbiont microbial communities from Max Planck institute for Marine Microbiology, Germany - Inanidrilus... ... | reverse complement strand
GACTCATGCACGTTCACAGTTATCTCCAATGAAGCAGTGTGATTATTTATCCATTGTCATAACCTTTTTCTTGACGAAGAACTTTAATTAAAACAAGATTTTCGGTACTAAACACCATTTTGTATGTTTTTGTTTTGCCAATGCGACAATTGCGTCGATGCTGACGTAAGTTAACTCCATGGACAGTAAGTAAGAAATCACGCTTCTGGAAACGGTAAACTTTTGAGACCATTTATTAAATGTCAATATCTCAATGACGGTAGGGCAGATTTTCACTAAAATTGGCACTTTTATTGAAAATAGACAGATATTCATGCTGTTAAATTGAAATTGCGCAAAGCTTGCTAATTTTGAAAATTTTAAAGCATGTTTAGGGGGGCCGTTTTTTCGTGGACACAGTGTATAGAGCAAAATGCTTGCCATCCAATGCTGCAGACCTCAATCCTGTGGAGTACAAAATGTGAGCAGTGGTGCAAGACAGAATACACAAAAAGAAGATTCAATATGTTGATGAGTCATGAGTGGCGAGGTACTGGCGTGGTTATCTGTCTGGAGTGAGGCATAAATGATTTTCATACGGTCCACCTGATGCCACTGCCACCCTATCATCTCTTGCTCCAGTAAAATCCAGAATGGTTTACCTTTTTGGTGCCGGCTTACCCAGGTTGTCCTGGAAAAAAGGCCGTTAAACGGGATGCAGTGTAGTAGTAGTAGATGAGTCATGAGAATGCATCAAAGAATGAGAGCGGATGGACCTGTCTGTTGTCATCAGACAGTAGCACTGTTGACTGCGCGCATGCACGAAAACGAGGGGCGGACATTTCGAACACAAACTGTGCATAACTGTTGCTTATTTGACTGCACTGCTGACTTGAAACCCAGAGACATAAATGACAGCAATTTGTGTGCATTAGTCATGTGCTAGATTACCTCCAATGTTGCACAGAACTAAAGTTAACAATTTAGCAGCTATCGTTTAATGTCTTATGTGTCTTTAATCTATAACATCAAAGCTACAACTGTGATAAATTTCATTTAAATCAGTTTCAAAGTGTTTCAGACATACTGCAGAACAAATGGGTTGTTTTTTTCTGAACTCAGTGTAGAAGAGACAGTTGGTCAGAAAGAAATCTGAGCCTGTGTGATTATTAATGCTACATGAAATCAATTACTTTCTGATAGTAACATATTATAATCACAATTAAGTAACGAAATAAGAAATATGAGAAATGACTTTTATGCTACTCATTCAGTTACATGAAAAATAAAAATACTCATCAGCCGCCAGCTGCCAAGATGTTTAAACGCAATAAAAACTGAAACAAATGACAAGAGCAAAAACAACAATGCTATAGTAGTAAGCACCCACGCCAAACTGAAATACATCAAATCGGATAAATAAATGAGATATTTGTCTACAACATGCAAAATTACCCAGATATGACGAGAAGTGCACGCATGCAGACAGAAAGCCATGACATAAAACTAACCAAGACCCATTGTCATCAATAACGACAATAACAGTATTAATACAAACCATCACCACCCATCACCGAGTTGCAATACTACCTGCTGGAATGTCGTCATCCTCAAGTGAAACACGTTCTGTTGTCACGTGCTGTTTTGTAGTTGTCACCACTCGCCGTTTTACAATGCTGCCGTCCGGTAGCACTTCCTCATGTTCTTCTACGTTAGTTGATGCCTGCGGTGCAGAGTCAGACGCGGCAATCTGTTGGCCCAGCTCCTCACTGACTCCCATCTCGCCAAGCAGCTGCTCTGCCTCGGCCTTGCTCGCTGGCAAAATGTCCTCAGGACCTTCCATCACGACGCGAGTCGAGATGGTCTGCCGCTGGGACGTTTTCACCACTTGTCGGCGGACGACTGTCCCGTCAGGCAGGACTTCTTCCGTTTCCTGGACATCCCTCTCCACCTGCGGAACTCCTTCCGTTGTGTCGGTGTAGATGCGGACACCACGGGCGTCTGGTTCATCAGACTCTACCGCGTCCTCATGCAACTCAACCACTGGGGTGACTGATGACTCTGCTGCCAGTGGAGTGTCATCTCCAATAACTTCATGTTCCACGGACTCCAGTGGTACCTGGGGTAGTGTGGCGGCTAGGTGGATAGGCTCGTTTGTCTGTTCTGTGGGAGCTTCACCTCCAAAGGCTGGATGTTCCACGGACTCCAGTGGCACCTGGGGTAGTGTGACGGCTAGCTGGACAGGCTCGTTTGTCTGTTCCGTAGGAGCATCAACTCCAATGGCTGGATGTTCCACGGACTCAGGTGGTACTTCAGATACTGTGGAGCCGACCTGGATAGGCTCACTTGACTGTTCTGTGGTATGCCACGGTTCAGTAGCCTGCGGAGGTGAAGAAGAAACTGGTTCAGAGATGGATGGCTTGAGCTCCTCCGGTTCCTCGGACTTTTCCTCCGACTTCTCCAGTGACACATGCGGCACGGCATCTGTCAGCCAGTCAATAAATACACAGGTACAATTCAGGTGACGAACAACATTTACAGTAAATCAAACTAAATCACTAAACATACCATCACAAAGTGATTCTACAGCATTCTTGCAGTAGTTCAGTCATGAACGACTTTCATTCATGGTGCCTTAAAGAATACTCCAACACAGTCCTACAATATGACGGATGAGGAACTGCAGACATTCTACAGCTTCTTCACGACAAGTTCCACTAATGACTCAAAAACAACCAAGGTAATGACGATGACACTGAGAGGCAAAAAAGTTATTTAACAAATTGGAATTTATTTTCAAAGCAGTTAAACTTGCATATTAACATTTATTTTGTACCGTCAAAGGTGTTCACACTACCTTCGCTAACCGGTTGCTCTGTTACTTAGGTTTTAACAGAACTATCGACACAACATAGGCTATATTGTGCCTTCAGAGTTACAATCTACCATACACAACCTTCACAAACTAATTTCAACATACTGTGTATCATACTCTAAAGTCTGAGAAGTCTTTACATAACAGATTTTCCTCGTACAGTCGAACCTTGTTATATCAAAGTTTAAAGTTAGTTAGCTGGAGTTTAACGTCCCTTTTCAGCACAAATATGGCTATATCAGAGACGAACGGTCACACTTTATAGAGGACACCGTCGAGCCCTCTGATTACTGATCACCTCAGACATGATCGATATAAATGGCCTTAGCCAAAACTTCAATATATCCCTGTTGGATAAATCTGATGCCATTTCCTGCCTTTAATAATGGCTCGCAGCAGAGACCAAAGTCCGACCACAATGTAATTGGAACTTTGAATCATCCGAGTACGATATAATGAGGTTCGACTGTACACTATTAATTTTACGGCAATTCTTGTGACAAACGCACACACACACAACCATTTTATGGCCCTTTTCCGGCATTACCCAGGTGAGATGGTGCCAGAAGAAATCTTCTGGACTTTATGCAAGGGGAGATATCAGAGGCAGACACACTGACAATCTGGCTGTGCGCCATACCACCCGGACCAATCAGTGACCCACCTCCCTCATCCCCCATTTTTATGCCAGATGCCCTTCCTGCTGCAACCCTCCAAATTTATCCTGGTTTGAGACAGGCACCAAATATGCTGGCTTGCACACCCAGTGAAAATAAACGATTTAACAAGGTGTCTGATCCTTTACACATTATTAGTAAAACCAACAGTAACTAGATTAAATAAATTCAACATTTTCATTCATTAACAACATTTAAACGGAAAAACTCGATATATCCATGTTCGACAAATCTGACAAATGTTATGAAACACAATAACAGACATGAAAAAATCACTTGGCATACAGACACATTAGTGCAACAAACACGGACGCATCAATGTGTAAATAGACATCGACAACAGCATATGCAGGAAATATCCATTTTAAATTATGTTCACTAAAAATCATGTACCCATTTAAAATTATACCACCTGCACCACATATAAAGTAGTACACAAAGGTGTCTTTCAGACTATCAACAGTTTCTAGTTTTAGGATCAAAATAATAAAAACCATGGTATATAAAATAGTTTGTGCAGTTTTGACAGTTTCGACATTAAATAGGTAAATATACCTAGAAAAAGAAGGAAGACCTCAAGTGCAAAAATTAAGTGTACTAGTTTGAACTTATGGCCTATCATCAGGAACATAAAAAATCGAAAAGATCATGCTTTACAGAATTTGTTAATCAAATTTTACAACAACCCATTTAACAGCCCTTTATACAGCACAACCTAGGTGATCCAATACCTGAAAACCATTTACTCATTCACTCCCTATCTCTGTGGGCATTACACAATAATAAACTATCTCTATTCACAGTATCCTCCTTCTGTAGTTGTTGGATGTGAAAGTCTTTTTTCCACAACTTCTCTCTAAGTTTTCCCTGGTCTACCTCTAGGTCTTACACCCATCACTTCATAATCCATGCATTTTGTCACCCAATCACTCTTGTCCTTTCTTGAAGCATGTCCATACCATCTCCACCTATTTTGCTGTAACACTGTAATTATATCATCCATTCCTACTCTTGCTCTCACACTACTCATTGCACATGAACCTATCTGTTACTTTAACACCACACATCCACGTAATCACTCCTCTCAGCCCACTGAAATGCCAATCTCTGTCTTTACCAGCCAAGTTTCAATGCCATGTAACATACAACTTTTGCATGTAACTTCCGTCTCATAAGAAGGGAGACACCTTTATTGGTACGCAGAGGCACAAGTTGCCTAAATTTATTCCACCCTTTCACACCCTAGCCTCCACAGCTGCATCAGCATCTCCTTCTACACTTAGCATTTAAGTCAAGAAAGAGAACTTATCCACTAACTCCAGGCTTGCACTGACACCAATATACACATTGGTCCTAGCTGTGCTAGCCGGGTGATCTCTGCAGCATCTACACACAAGGCTTGCTGGCAGTGATCATGCTACCCTTTATACCACTACACTTCTTGTGCACCCATTTCTGGCAGTCAGTACACTGTGCTGAGTTTCTACCAACATTTCTACGTCAAACACCACATTTCTGTACTCCCTTGCAGCTTTCTCCACTAATCATAACTTTGGTTTTGTTCACATTCACTTTCATACCTTTACTCACCATTCCATCCTTCCATCAAATACCTTCATCAAATTATTAGCCGAACTTTACATATGATCTAATATCGTTTTCTTGAAATCTAACAAGATCTATATCAATTAAACTGCCTCCTGACTTGGAAGGACAACACGAAGCTAATGAGGACATCTACATGTTATTCAATAACACCACACTTTTTTCAACCAGCCCTCTTTTGCAGAGTTACTCCAGGTTTCGCTAGCTTCCCACAAGAAAACTTTTGTGACAACTGGAGCAGTCTTTTGTTGGATAGATGTTTTTCCTGTTACACAACCAACAGTGGCAAAACACTGAAGGTAAATGCAGTGCAATATCACATTAACATCAGCATAGACCAACTACAGGTTATGGCAACCAAAAGAACGAAACGATGGCTCTAAAACATCCAGAGGTTAAAAAATTTAACGATGGTTGTGATTCAACTGATCACAGAAGACACGTTAATTAGATAACTACGCAACCAGAGGAGCTGGCAATACGTGACAGTTAAAACATCGTGAAGATGACACATATTCAATCATTTTCTCACTCTTACCATCTTGCATGACCTCAACACCAGCTGGATAATCAGGATGCCATTCTTCTGGCTTCCGACTAATCTCCGGTGCCGGAAGTCGGCGCACGGTCGTCGTTATAATGCGTCGTGTCAGAGTGCCGCCAGCCTCAAGTGGTTCTTGCGATTCTTCAGTCGATGTCTGCCTTTCAAGGCCGTCAGCATGTGGGTCTACAATGCCCTGTGGCAGAATGTCTACAAACTCGTCGACGTAAACGGCAACAACAACGTTGGAGGTTGTTTGTGACACTTCCACACCATCCTCAAGTGTCACCTCGGTGATGGGCTGCAGCTGTTGGCAAGTCGTTACCAGCCGTCGCACGTAATTGTCACTGCCATCTTCAGCCTGTTCTGTCGTCTCACTTTTTTCTTCACTTTCGTATACGTCGCCCTCAATAATCTGCTTCGTGACGCTCGGAAATGAGGCCAGCGGTCCAGTCGGCACTGGCTTATCCAGCTTCTCCCAGTCAACAGGCTGTGATGAAACATCCGACTTTCGCTCCACATGAACTGGTGATTCAATTATCGGCTGCTGGTCTGCATATTCAGTGGCTACTGGCAGCCACAAGGGTTCAGATGGAACAGCTTTTTCAACAGGTGAATCTTCAGCAGGTTCAGCAGCTGACGCCAGCTGCCAATCTGGCAGATTTAGTGGAACGATCGTTTTTCTTACTTGGAGAACTGGTGAATCCCCAGTTGTCCTCGGAGGTACCTTTGACTGTCGAGTACCAACCTCATCGTCAAATGACGTTTCCAAAAACTTGTCTGCCAAATACACCACAAAACACACACACACATGAATAATGATAATAAAATATAATAACAATAACAAGTGGTCAAAGTAATTTTACACAAGGCTGCATCGCTGCCGCACATGGACGGTTCAATCGTATTTGCCAGGTAGCACAAGCCGAGTCCACAACCCAAACAGCATCTCGATCAGTTTAGCGGTTTGTGCACAGCTCATGACAGTGTTGACAGTCATGCCTGGGCATGTCCTTTGCCCCCAAAATTATCCCTTCAACACAGTGACCCTATACTTTACAATGGGCCGCCCTTCCGCCCTCAAAATTGCCCCCTTCCATGGCGGGATTTGGACCCCATTTAATAATGGTTCCTTGGGACCACCCGAGTCCTCAACCCAAACGGCATCTACAGCGGTTCAGCTGCTTTTGCAGGGCTCACTACTGTGACAGACCGACCGACATACCATATTACTTGGTCAGTAACAATAGACCACATTTACGCCCATAGTACTGCGATGCAGCCTAATAATAATAATGATGATGATGATAAAATTAATACTAACAAAATTATAATAAAATTTCTGTAAATAATACCAAAGTAAGCACGAACATGATAGCAATATCGAAAAGTATGTGGTGGCATTACCATCATCCGTGTTAATGTTTTATGAATCTATAGTATTAGCAATACTGTAAATATTTCATGCTTAACAAAAACATACATCCAATTTCACTTGTTGTTTAAAGAGCTTTCGTTTCTGAAGTTACTGCGTGTAGGACTGGAACCCCTAAAACGCAACCTAAGTTAAAATAACTGCAGCAGCTTTTACAGACCAGATGCCCTTCTTGTGGCCCGACCAACAAGGTAACTCAAATCACTCACACCAACCAGGAAACAATCCCCAACAGGGCCTTGTCCATAAGTAATCTACCAACTGACTCCTGAAAGAAGGGATTCTGCACCATTAATACTGACAACAATGGGGGATGGAGGAGGTGGGCACTGGTTAGTCCAGATGGAGTGGCGCCCAGCCGGATGGTCGGTGTGTCTGCCTCTGTTAATCTTCCCTTGCATCATAAAGTCCAGAAGTTCTCTTCTGGCACCGGCTCACCCGGTGGTCCCAGAAAAAGGGCCATAAAACGGTTGTGGTTGTAATACTGACAACAATGTGGTTTAAATTAGTGGCAACACGTTGACGCTACATACAAAAATTAGTTGCAACTGACACTGTTAATTAGCATGCTATCATTTCTAGCATTGCATTATGCCACACTCAAGTAATAAACTAGAGTTCTGCACGGCATCGGAAAATACCACAGGACTACCGTGGGAGCGGCAAAAAAGTTGCAGGGACTACTGTGGGACCGGGAACAGTACATATGGTAATCCAGTGGGAGCGGTAATGCATAACTGAGGACAGGCATTGTCAGTTGAAGAGCTACAGTGCTGATGGCCTGCTATTTTTGCGTGGATTTAAGGAGCAACATTACCATTTGTTGACCAAGAAATTTGACATGAACAGTGTATTACTTCCAAATGACTTTTACTCGTATGAAATGAACAAATATTACAATTGCTTATTTTGTTTATGTTAAAAATGTATTCATGTAAAATATAACTTGTGAGAATGGGATGGAACTGGGAATGGCACTGACAGGAATGGGACGGAAGCGAGAGCTATGCCTGCAGGAGTGGGATGGGAGTGGGACAAAAAACACGGCAGTGGGCCGTAAAGCAGTCCCGTGCAAAACTCTGTAATAAACCACACGATAAACAATTACTTATCATGCAAATTGTGTTAACTGTTAATTTCACAAGCAGTACTATTACTGCTGTCTGTTTCTGTATAACATATTTTTTTCAGAGTTACTCTAAGTTGGGCTGGGTCCACCAAACAGAACCTTTCAGCAAAACTTGAGCAGGCTTTTCACAGGCTCGACGACTTCCAAGTTGGTCATGTATCAATTTCAAGGCAACAAATGTAACTCAAAGCACTGACATTAACTAGGGAAAAATCACCCAGTGGACCGCAGCCTTTGCTGATCCACCAACTAAGGGAAGGAACGCTGCTCTCTTAGAGCTGGCTATCTGGGGCGGTACCAGCTACATGCAGTAACAAATAACAAATGGTCAAAGTAATTTGACATAAAGCTGCATTGCTGCCGCAGACATTCGGTTCAATCGTATTTGCCAGATGGCGCCAATGTACCCTCCCATGAGGGCATACTGGCGCCGCCTGAAAAATACAAATGAACTTGTGCTTCCTTGCTCAACCTATGGAGATGCTGTTTGTGCCGAGGACTCGAGTGGGCCCAAGGAACCATGTATTAGATGAGCATCTAGATCTTTCCATGGAAAAAGGCACTTTTGAGGGGGGCCCACTGTAAAGTATAAGAACACTCTGCAGTGGACTGTGCAAAAACAGCTGAACCGATCGAGATGCCATTTGGGTGGTGGGCTTGGATGGGCCCAAGGAATCGTGTATCCGATGGGAGTCCGGATACCCCATGGGAAGGGGCAATTTTGGGGAAAGAGGTGCCCACTGTAAAGTATAGGGACTTTGTGCTGTCAGCTGTGCAAAAATGGCTGTACCGATCGACTTGCCTTTGGGTTGTGGACTCACGTGGGCTGAAGGACGGCACATTGGCACAACCTAGTGAATACGATTGAACCATCTGCTGCAGTGATGTGGCCTTATGTCAAATTACTTTGACCACTTGTTACTATTATTAATATTACTGTACTTTAATAGCTTCATACATTAAAAGAACAATTTTGGAATAAGTTTACACGAGCTACATCATCAAAAAACTAATAAAATTGTCGGTGAATGATATGAACAGAAAAAAGTTAAATGTTATAATAAGTATAAAAAAGCTAAAAACCACAATTCTATGTTTTTGTTATTCGTAAGGTTAGTATATTAGTACAAATGTCAAAAACGTGCTATCATTTACCTGTTATCATGACGCCACAACATCGCGAATGCATGCCACTTGATAACACATTATTAGTGAGCAAAAAATACATGCAGCAACAACGTCGATGGCTTCATGCAAAACGGACCTGTACCACTTTACGACCAACAAACAGCATTGTTGTGCAACTTATAAAACACAAAAAGTTGCCTGGACAGTGTAAATGCATTAATTAACACACGGTGGACAGTTAGTACTAACACTGACGCTCATGCATGTTTAAGCCCAAACCCTACGCTGATGGCGTTCAGCGGATTTATAACAACACATAATAAAAAGGTTCTGCCAAACCAGCACACATGTCAAACATCACACCGCCAAAAATCCACTGGCAGGCAACAATGAACAAAATCAAAATCTGCAGGTAAGTCTGCTGACATGTACACCGAAATCCGCTGAATTGCAAACGCAATACTGTCGATGAACACCTTATTCTAATATATTATTGTATTAGTCAACGTGTTAAATGGTTAATGTTTTCTACTGTTGAACAGATATGACACAGTTTAGTCCACAGAACAATAAAAAATTATACGTAATACATCTGACTGGTATCTAAATTAGACTGTAGGTAGGTACATCATTTTATGTGTCACATAGATTCAAATTCTACATCGCTAGCACTCATATTTCACTCATAGTTACCAGTCTACTCTGCCAGTGATAATGGATCAAAAAGTGTTAAATGAACACAACGTCGACAGTTAGTACTAACACTGATGCTCATGCACATTTAGGACCAAACTAAGGCCTGGTACAAATGTGGGAAAATAATGCAAAATAAATAATATAAACAATATATGGCAACACAAATAAATATCACATTGCTACTGCACATGCAATCATTTTACAGTCACCACAGAACAGTAACAGGGAGATGGAAATTTTAAACATTTCTAACAAAAGTTCAAAACTCTGAACGTATCTTATGTCACATCATTAGTAATTAACAACAGGTTGCTGTTGTCCTGTGTTAAGATGCCTGACAGTGGTGTGCCACTGCATGAGATTCCAGGATTAAATCCAGCCATGGGCAGAATATGATGATAACTACTCCACCACTCTGATACAGTCATGATCCATTACCAGATACCTTCTGTGATTTTATGGTGGACCATCATGGCGGCATTTTTCCACCGTTTTAGGTTTATGTGGTCGGCCATCATGCAAACACAAAAACAGACAATATCAAAGACTGATGGAAATAACGGCTGAACCAACTCACAGCCTGTCGGTGTTGTCGTCGGACCTTCAAGGACCGCCAGCGCCTGCTGTTTCTCCTCCTCACTGGTGACCTCCTCCACGTTGTGCATGCACTGGTTGACGATGTCCTCGCGATTGATTCGCTGCAGCGCACGTTCCAGCTCATTGCCCGTTGCGTTCTCCTTGTTCTTCTCTATCCACTTGTGAAGTACAACTAATGCCTTCACACAGCAACACACAACCACCTCCGGTCTTAGTCCATCATAATGATGGACAGCAGTTATCCACCATCACCTCACTTCAACAACCGTTTCTTCGGGTGATCCCGGGTTAGCTCGTTTCCCCATCGGTTTCTTCCACCCCTTGCTGCGGGACAGAACCTTTGGGAATAAGTGCAGCAGGTTTTCTACAGGCCAGATTCCTTTCCTGTCATCCAGTGTCAAAGAACTGAAGAGAACTGGAAGACTGACTCCAACCAGCAATACTCAACCACTGGCCTCATATTTCCATTCACAACCGGACTCCTGACTTCAGTTGTTATGTATCAATGTATCAATAAAAAGCCAAAAAACATTACAGACATGACTATAAGGACTTCGTTACACTGGAAATTTGCGACAGCAAACAAGAACCAGAAAGCCCCGAAATGGGGCAGTGATACACCATGCACGCACGGCTTTGCTAATTTTCGGAAGTTCAAAAGCCCTGTGACCTTGACCTTGGATCGGGTCAAGGTCATATCAGCATGCACAGTACCTGTAGTACTACCAGCACGCCCAACCATCTGCCTGTAGCGTCACGCTCTACGGAAATATGGCCGTTTGAATGTCGTGAAATATCGACATTCGACGAAGTTTGAGCTCTCGTGATAGCTTTCCTAGAAGCAAAGTCGAAAATCGGGCTACAACAAGCTGTAGTCCAGGTCTCATACTATCACTGACAAACATCAGTTTTGAGCTCCACGTGAAAGTGGCGAAGGAGATAGATCTGGAAATGTGCAGTTATGGGCAATTGTTGGAAGTTCAAATGCTCCGCGACCTTGACCTTGACCTTGGATCGGTTCAAGGTCATATGAACATATACAGTACGCGTAGGACTACCAGCGTGCCCAAGCATGTGACTGTAGCGTCATGCACTACCGAAGTATTTTGTGAAGTATGGACATTTGGCAAAGTTTGAACTCTCGTGACAGCTTTCCTAGAAGGAAATTCAAAAATCAGGCTCAGATAAGCTGTACTCCAGGTTCCATACTATGACCACCAACCGTTAGTTTTGAGCTTCACACGAAAGTGGCAGAGGAGATAGATAGACCGGGAAATGTGTAGTTATGGGCAACTGTCGGAAGTTCAAATGCTCCGTGACGTTGACTTTGATTTGGATTGGGTCAAGGTCATATCAACAAACATAGTACGTGTAGGACTACCAGCGTGCCCAACCATGTGACTGTAGCATCACGCAGTACCGAAATATGGACATTTGAATTTCATGAAATATGGACACTGGGCGAAGTATGAACTCTGGTGATAGCTTACATAGAAGGAAATTCAAAAATCGGGCACAGACAAGCTGTAGTCCAGTTCCCATACTATCACCAACTATCAGTTTTGCACTCCACACAAAAACAGCGGAGATAGACCTAGAAAAGTGCAATTTTCACAACTTCGGAAGCTCCATGACCTTGACCCTGACCTTAGATCGGGTCAAGGTCATACTGGTGTGCATACGTGGTCAAGGTCTACCCACACACCAAATTAGATGGAAATCGGAAAACCTGTGGATGTACATACGGACGGACACACCTAAGTTCCAATCTACCAGGTCATCGGTAGGCGATAATCTAAAAATTAATGTTGATTAAAAAGTTAACTAGCGAAACGATCTCAGCCGCTAGTGGGCCGAAGTTCACCATATTATGAGGACATGTGGAGGAGATATTGCTGCTTAACAAGTTTTTTTCCGATTGTCGATACATGCCTTATTTGCGAAG
>Ga0056108_1000425_pt1 | contig 12655 bp, 14 predicted proteins | sample WorMetG1BERMUDA1_FD_83875 | JGI IMG/M metagenome (GOLD analysis project Ga0056108, IMG submission 83875) | Marine gutless worms symbiont microbial communities from Max Planck institute for Marine Microbiology, Germany - Inanidrilus... ... | reverse complement strand
CTGTGTGTTGTATGCATGCTTAGGTTTGTAACACGGTGAGGTGGACCTGGTGGGATTGAAGCCTATCCTTAGGAACACTACTTCCTTCAGTGCTTTGACACTGTTGGTTGGGTCATTTGACACTCAAAAACCGTCCCCGAAATGACCTATAATGTGTTTAGTGGGACGTTAAACCCTACTCACTTCACTTCAGGGTCAAGCTATCTGATTAAGACATAGCCGATAACGAAGTTCTTCGGGACAACACCATGGCAACCGTTTTTGTCTTTTGGGGTGCACATTGGCACCATCTGGCGAATACAACTGAACCATCATGTGCGGCGGTGATGCAGCCTTATGTCAAATTACTTTGACCACTTATTTATTGTCACAGCATTGTTTGTTGTGTTCAACAGCTTGCCATTCAGTGGCTTGGTTATTGCTGCCCTGGAAGTGCTGAGTACATTCAACTCTTCAGGTAGTCAGCAAATATGCAGACTGTATTTCCTTACATTCATCTGTGTCATGCTGTATATATTTATGCTCGTTTGACTTGATCACGACTTGCTTGATATCAGACAGGTTTTCTAGCCATTTATTCACAGCAGTTTGTAATGGATACTGACACCATTGGAGAGCCAACATAAAGGGTGTGGCGTCCGTTTCCCCAGGACTCAGTTGATGGATGATGGTCCATTTGTTTCAAGTTATGCTATTTTTAATTGTGCAACTTCTGTTTTTTTGCTCGTTTCCGTGATACCTGCAAAACTGTTGTTTTGCACATGGTACATATTATTATTAGGCCACACTGCAGCAGTAGCTAGATGCGGCCTATTGCTACAGACAGAGTAGTGTGGTCTGTCGGTCGGTCTGTCGGTCATGACTGTCAGCTGTGCAAGAGGCTGAACCGATCGAGATTTCGGGATACTGACTTGGGTGGTCCCAGAGAACCACAGGTTCTAGGTTCCCCCATGCAAAGGGAAATTTTGAGAGGAATGACGTCCAAATTTTCCCACATGCAGCCAAACACTGTTTCCAGTGGCCTCGACATTGGTATTTCCTTGCATCCTGTCGACGAGCATTCTGACTGGCAAGCCACAGAAGCAGTCGGGTATCACATTAAATTTTCCCGATGAAAAATCCCCGTGCAATGCGGCCTGTTGTCAAAATTTTTTGACCACCTGTTGTGAATATTGTGGTGTGGAGACGATGTTAAGGGTGGAGATGGTGTCGATGACACCATTGAGGAGAACTGTAGGTTCTTCTCCCTGCTTTGCCACAATCCTCCGGTTCTTAACTGGGGATGCTGGCTAACACAAGTTGTTGACGTTAATAACGGCAATAAAAACCACCACCACAACCATTTTTGGCCCTTTTCCGGGACCACCTGGGTGAGCCGGTGCCAGAAGAGAACTTCTGGACTTTATGATGCAAGGGAAGATTAACAGAAGCAGACACACATACTGTCCGGCTGGGCACCACTCCATCCGGACTAACCAGTGCCCACCTGCACCATCCCCCCAATGGTAATAGAAATGCGTGTGTTATTGTTGCGTTGCAGCACATTCAGTCACACGGTTTACTGACGGCTGCATGGTAGACATTTTATATCGTCAGATGTCGCCGCTACCGCTGTGTTTTGCTGTCATCAAGATGTCATGTTTGCCGAAACTTCCCCGGCTCAGTGCCTTGGTTTATCATCTTCTTCCGTCGCCAGCAAAACAGGTTGTTCATGGTTTCTATTGGCAAGAATGTTGGTGCTTAGTTACTAGCAGTGATGGTAGTCCGTTGGTACCTGTTCAAGTTCTGGGATTGTAAGAACATGCCCTGTTCATTTCTAGGCTGGACATTGCACAAGGTGACCAAACCTGGCTTTAGTTTTTCTGCATCGTAGTGTCTTTCAGTTTATTGGTGCCTGTCTATTTTTGTTGAATTTAGTATAGTTTCTTCAAGTGTTGAATGATTATCGGGGAAGAACATCTCTGAAGTTACCTATTTTTGTGTCGTGTAGGACCACCACCACCACACAACCATTTTACGGCCCTTTTTCCGGGACCACCCGGGTGAGCCAGTGCCAGAAGAGAACTTCTGGACTTTATGGTGCAAGGGAAGATTAACAGAGGCAGACACACTGACAATCCGGCTGGGCGCCACTCCATCCAGACTAACCAGTGCCCACCTCCACCATCCCCCATTTTTACAGGCCGGATGCCCTTCCTGCCGCCCAACCAACAGCGTCAAAGCACTGAAGGACGTAGGATGTAAAATCTTAATCAGTATTCTGCTTGTTTATTCACATACAGAAGACCTTGACCTTTGAACTTGAGCTAGACAGTGTGAAGTTGAAACAGCATGCCATATATCTAGATCAGAGGTCGTTAGTTTGAAGGTTATTCTTCGAGCACGCAGACTCGCACACACCAGTTGCTCTATCAATGAAGTGATCGCTTACTATAACTTAGAGGGAATTTAGTTGATTGTAATTTATTGTACAGAGGCAAATCTATTAGAATGCATGGAAACGGAACTAACTAAACATTTTAAAACTGATGTTAACAAAAAACGGCATTGTGTAGGAAATTCAGGCGCCACACTTTTTGGTGGATGAAAGCATGCCATGTGACGGTTTGAAATATCGACTTGAGCGACAGTTCCTTGCCAGTGAAGGTTCACTTGATGATGAGGACGTCGATGTTTCACAGCAGGTGGCAGCACTGTCTGCTGACGACTGTGCCAGTACGGTGACGCAGTTGCTTACTTATTTCGATACCTGCGTCTGCCAGTTGAAACAGCGGGTGAGCTATGTACTGTGTGTTTACAAAAAACGATATATCTTACTTGCTTCCAGCGAAGAATATTTAGTTAGTAAACAAATATTTTGGATATTTAGTTACAGTCGGTATACTCTTAGCTATGTTTCTGATATTTTCATCAAAATAGGTTAATTTTCTAGGGGCTGTGCGAGAAACAACATGCCTCCTTTTTTGGACATTATGTAGTAGAATTTAACGGAGTAGCTTCTTTAACGGAGTAGCTCGTTTGAGGCAGACATAAGAGCTGCTGCCACAGATACAGATATAGGTACTGTTATATTTTCCATTTTGTGCAATTTTAGGGATATTTTATCTAGAGGAGGGCCAGGTAGATGCATCTGTAATGGAAAGCTAGTGCACTGATAGGCTGACTGTAGCCACTCCTATTATTTATTAGCTGCCAAAAAAACGTGGGTGGAAATTTTGGTATTTTTTTAACCTGAAGGAGATTGATTTTATGTTTCTCCGAACCCGATGCCATGGTCTCTGCAATTGTCGTTCTCTCTTCATCCAAATATGACGACGGTGCTAGCATGTTGTTTGCCAGGTTTTTCATCTTAGTAAGCTTTGCAGCTGTTGTGTGTTTTTGATTCCTTGATTATCTGCAAAACGTAGTCACATTGTATGCTATATACGAGTCATCACTTCTTTGGTGTCTTATTGATTACTTGTGCATTTTGTTCAAAACTCATAGTTCACAGAAAATGTAGCAATCGAATGACTGGATTTATAGTATGGCATATACTAATATGCATTAGCATATAATTATGTAGCTAAAACTTTTGCTGATGAGTGATGTATGTATATTTATGATCATATTGTGTATTGTCTTTAAAATGAAGCCTGTGTGAAATTTACTTGAAATGAAGTAAAGTAAAATAAAGTAAAATTGCACAGCGTCAAATCGACAGTAGTTATCTTACCGCTGTGTGTGTGACAGAAGTCTGCAAGAAAGAAGCTGTTGAAGATTTTGAAGGTTTATCTTGAAATAATCACTGCTGCGTTAGAACGTCTGTGGTCGCTTGCTTCAGAACCCGACTCCACCGGACAGAGAGAAAATGAGTCGGTCGAATTTTCCGATGATTTTGACCACTTTGGAGCAAGTTTTGCGCAGTCATCAAACGAAGAACTCTACAGTCATCTGATCTGCAAGATATTTTTGAAAGACTGCTTAGCAGAATTGTTGCTAATGCATCTTGCCAACAGTTGCCATGTGTCAGATGTCGATGGTGCTGAGGCGGCAAAACCTCTGCCGAAGCTTGCAAAGTCTGTTGCACAGATGCTGGCAAATTTTGCCGAAAATACGATAAATCGGCTTCCGGTGGATGATAAGTATAGAATTAAGATTGGTGAGCACTGCAGCGAAAAATTGACAATGCTGATTGCAGACGGAGGACACGATGGTTTTGTTTGTTCCGCAGATTTTGTAGACATCGTGAGTTCTTTTGTGCCAATTGCGTCTCCATCGGCGCTTGAACGATTGATGTTTTTGCTTTTGCACTCACCAAACGAATGCGTTGCCGAACAGTTGGAAGATGGATCGAGAACGCTGTCTCATCGTGGAAGGCTTGTGGTTCATGTGTTGCAACATATTCTTAACCGGCTGGATTTCATGCAGCCAGAAATATTAAGCGGCATCAGCGTCAGACTGTGTAAGATTTTGAAACTTGTTCCAGCCGATGACACAGTTTGTAGTTCTTTGACTGCAGTTGCTAAGCGGTTGCCACAGTTTGCTTCGAATATTACGCCAGGTATGGTGTCTTCGCTGCTGAAATCTGGTGCGCAGCCATCACTGAATTTAATGATGTCTTTAGCAGTCGACAACAACAACTGTGAACAGATGATGGTGGAATGGTTTGTGGCACACAAGATGTGGAAACGTGAAGATCGTTTGCATGTATATGTTGATGCAGTTTCATTTGTACTGAAAGCTTGCGAGAAAGGTAGGATGTTGACGTTTTTCAAGTATTTTGTTACACATTTGGCCAGTATTTCTTATGGAGGTGGTCTTATTTATTTACTGGCGATTTATATGCGTTGCTTGATATACACACCTGTTTTCATTTATTACATATTCAGCCAGTAATTAAATGCGGGTGAATTTTTGCCTGTTTGTAACAACATTTATGCACTTCTGACTTTCCATTGTCTCTGAAATTTGTTGGTTTGTTATTAACTCATTGAAATGTTTTGCTTATACACTTGTACTGTTCTAAGTTTAGGCTGCAATTCAGATGGTTTTTGTAATTACTTCGCCCGCAGAAGCGGTTGCGAAGTATTATGATGAGCATGTCTGTCTCTCCATGTCTGTCTGTCTGTCCATGAGGATATCTCCGGAACCACACACGTGATCTTTAGCAATTTTTGTGTATGTTGCCTATGTCCATGGCTCAGTCCTCCTCTGGTATGTAGAAGATAGGCCGCATTGCCTGTCGGTGGGAAGGGGTGACGGGAGTGCACAGAGCGGATGTAATCTACCATTGCCTTGTTTGTTTTTTTTGTGGGTAACAAGAGCTCTAGCAGTAGGCCTCTATCTTAAATTATATTTAGAGAAATTGTAGGATCACTGACCGAACATTAATTCCAGCTAATGGCTGCTAAAATGGATGCATAGAATGTGCATCAACTCTGGGTACCAGATATTTCTGGTGTTATATTTAACTGCGTAGAGCATTGTATTTACTGAATGTTTTGCCATTTTAAGCTAGCTTTTTTTAACGATTTTTGCCTTCAGTGCCTTGACACTGTTGGTTGGGCGGCAGGAAGGGCATCTGGCCTGTAAAAAACTGAGTGGTGAGATACTGGCGTGGTTATCTGTCTGGAGCAAAGTGCAAATGATTTGCATATGGTCCAGCTGATGCCTCTGCCACCCCATCATCTCTCGCTCCCGTAAAATCCAGAATGGTTTCTGGTGCCAGCTTACCCAGGTTGTCCTGGAAAAAAGGCCATTAAACGGATGTAGTAATAGTAGTAGTAGTAGTAGTAATAGTAGTAGTTTTTGATTTTATTGTCTGTTCTATCATTGTAGATAAGTGACGTGTTGCTCTTTGGCCACGTTTGGTTACTTTGATTAGGCATCTGCCGTAAGTAAGTAAACCGGGCATTGTATAGCACTTTTACTGAGTCTCACTCACCACAAACCACTCAGGTTTGGCACGTGTTAACGAGGGATCACACAGTTTTACCTTCCACACACACGTGCATTCACAAGTGGAATGAGCCGTACCTGCCTTTACTCCCCAGCCGCGAGCGTCACCGGACTTTGGGCTGGTACTCATTTCCTGTTCCACTGAGGGTAGGAGGCTGAGTTGGCAGTACATACGTCAAGCATGTACTGCTGCCAAGTGTTAAGTTGGGTTCCGGGTACTATTACATTACGACCCATGGAAGTAGTTCCAGAGAACTAGCTAATTTTTTTGTGGGAATGTTTCATTGAGGTAGCTTTTCTTTGATTAAATTCATTTTTTTGAGTTGGTGTGTATATTTTAGACGGTAGCTGCCTGGGCAGAGAAATATACCAGGTCTACTGGCCATGTCTTGTGACGAGCTTCGGTGCCATTAGCAAAGTTGCAACTGAGCAGGAGGCAACATTATTGCTGTACTTGGCACGGCACTTTGCTACTGCAGGTGAAGTGCAGGAGATCATTATAAACTGTTAATTAATTTGGCATACATTTCAGCAATCTTGAGCTGGCAGTAAGCTTGCTCCCAGTGTGATGGTTGATGTACCACACTTCTTGCATAAACAACCGTCAACTTCCCTGATTCTGCATCGGTACAAGACTATATGCTTGTTGACATGTGAGACTTGAGGTTATTATCATAGGCCCGTTCTGTTTTGAGGCCAGATGTAGTATGAGGTGACCATAGCTGGAAATAGTTTGTAGCGAACGTGAACTCACGTTTGCGTTCGCTATTTGCTGTCGCCCATCCGTCTGTCGTCTGTCTGTCTGTCGTCTGTCGGTAATGCTCGTGCATTGGCTGGAAAGAATATCTCTAAAATATCCCATTTTTGTGTTAAACAGCACGTGATATGTTAACTCAGTTAATCAGCAGTAACGGAGTACTCCTCACCTTCATCCCATGATTTGGTTATAGGACAGTTATTGCACTCCTGTTGAATGTTCATGTTACCTACTCACTGAAGTGCATTTGGATTTTGCAGACATTAAAAATTTTGCCCCATGTGGGTCCCGGACCTGTAAGTAAGTGAGTAACAAATTTATGAAGCGCCAAAATAAGAATAGGCCCTCTCGGTTTCCAGGCCGGATGTCATAAGAGGTGACTAAACCTGGCTTTAGTGTTTGGTGTTTATTTTGTGTTGTAGTACATTCTTTTGATTGGGAAATGCGTGCTTTTGTTATGATAGGTTTAGTTTTTCCATACCAAGCCAAAAGATTGGCTTGAGGAACGATACGATAGGATGGACTATATTAACGTGCACCCAAAAGCTGACGAGTAGCCAGTTTAGTCTGCCACATGGAACCAAACAAAAAAGCATAATGAAGAAACTAAAAACAAAAAAACGGAGATGCTCAGAAGAAACGGTCCGGTCGTGAAGTCCGTGGAGTTAGTTCTGAGGCTGGACAGGAGTCTATGGTGGGAAAGATTTGTGGAAGATGTAGGTCTTGAGCCGGCAGTGAAAGAGAGAGGGAGTTATGGATGGTCAGAGTCAGTGGTGAGTTGCCAGAGTGAGAAGATGTGGTAGGAGCATGAACAGCAATGACAGAGACAGAGGGGCTGAAATAAGGTTGACAGAGAGAACTAGGAAGTTCATTCCAGAGACAAAGTGAGGCATACCGGAAGGAGCGATCAGTTATACGTATCGAGGATGTTGTTGAACAGAGACGAGGTGGCGGAGATATGGAGGTTTGTTGGTTATGAGGACTTTGTAAGTGAGTGAAAGGAGTTTGTATTCAATGCATTCAGTTATTTTGAGCCAGTGAAGAGAGCCTAAGACAGGAGTGATGTGACAGGATTTAGGAGCTTTAACAACTGCACGGGCGAGAGAGTTCTTCAATCAGTTGGAGGCGGGTTCAGACGTCTCTGAAATGACCTATTTTGTGTTGTGTGGGACGTAAAACCTTAACTAAATCAATCAATCAATCAACATTAAAACCTTTGGTCCACCCTGAGAGGATGTAGAGGCTTGAATGAATGGAGAAGAAACACAAGGGGTTCAGGGGCAAACCCGGTTTCACCAAGAAAACAGCCACTCAGCCAGAAAGGTGCTCACACAGTGCATTTGTGTACAATGTATTGTGTGGCCTGGTGGTGTAGTGGTTAAGACGTTGGCTTGTGACTCGAGAGGTCGTGAGTTCAACTCTCGGCCTTTTCACTATCACGTAACGACCTTGGCCAGGTGTTGTTCACACACATGTGCCTCTGTCACTAAGCAGTATAATTTGATACCAGTCGCTGGGCAGCGATGTCCTGTGACTAGGAAGTTAACCGTAGGTCTGGCATCGCACTGGCCATGCGTCACAGACTTAAGTGGTTTATCCACCTACGGGCTCAAGGCCTAAGCAAGGGAGATGAGCACCCCACCAACACTCCTCATGGGTATGATACTCGTTACCTTTTTATTTGTCCATATAACTTTGCCTTCAGTGCTTTGACACTGTTGGTTTGGTGGCATGAAGGGCATCTGCCCTGTAAAAAATGGGGGATGGGGGACTTGGGCACTGGTTAGTCCGGATGGAGTGGCGCCCAGCCGGATGGTCAGTGTGTCTGCCTCTGTTAATCCTCCTTTGCACCATAAAGTCCAGAAGTTCTCTTCTGGCACCGGCTCACCCGGGTGGTCCCGGAAAAAGGGCCGTAAAACGGTTGTGGTGGTGGTGGATATATGGTCTTATCGGTTATTGTTAATTTTTTGATTTCAGGTGAATTGTCCTTATGCTGGCAACGCATAAAGTCTGCAGTAAGTGAGTCATACCCAGTATGCCAGACACGCCTTTCTGTGTTGTTCAGCCTGGTACCATTGCTGCCATCATCTAGTGATGCACCAGATGACAGTGGAGGGGCAGTGACACAGTCTACTGCTGTAGCCGATCTATGTTCTACCTGTGCTCAAGCTCTGATTGGTTCTCACAGTGACGATGCAGATGATGGCCACATCATCTTGACGATGCTTCAAGTGCTGGTATTAGTTTGTTGTTTTGAAGACTGTGTAATCAACCTGCTTTTTTCATGAGTCGTGTTTCTGTAATACGGCTTTGTAGCATTGGAGGCCATTCGCAACCTGTTAAGAATGCAGTGGCATAATAAGCATATATGTACATCATGTTCGGTACCTCTGCAAGGTCCGGGCCTTTTAGCAGACTGTGGCAGTGGTTTGGCTTATCCTGTGGTTGTGTGTATGTCTATGTGTGACGTTGGTGTATTGTGGCTAAATGGTTAAACTGATCTTGTTGTCTGTTGGTGGAGAGTTACTGTTACTTTGGTCCAGTAGAATGAGACCTCCCACAAAATACTGACCACACACTCGACGATGAAAGCCTACGGAAAATGCAAAATTTGACCCCCAGCCACCCCTAAACCCCTTAAGCGATTGTCACATTTGCACAGTTGATTATGTTGGGGATACCTACCACCCTGCAAAATTTTATCCAGATCGGGTAAGGGGTTTCACTTCCGTTCATGTGCGACTTTGTGCACCAAATTGTTTACTCAGCTATTTTTGGGAGGTTCTAACTATCACCTACAGCCAAGACACCACCACGGACATTGACAAAAAATATGGCCGCTCTGCCAAATGTAGGTGGTGCAAACGAGGAGCAAAAATTCCGTAATTCCATTTCTTGTCCGTGCCGCAAAGTTTGGCTGACACCCACTGCTCGAGTGACATGCAGTAATACTGCCAATATGCCACTACACTTCTTGTATACCCACTTCGGACAACTAATACACTGTATTGAATTACTACCAACACCTCTGCCACATACACCACAAGGACATCTTGCAGCCGCATTGGCTTCTGACGTTCTCCACATATCATAACCTTGGTTTTATTCATGTTTATTCTCATGCCTCTACCCTCCAAGATATCCTTTCACTCATTACGCCTTTTAATTAGATCCCTTTCAGTTTCAGCTTTTACAGCCAAATCATCAGCATACAACAGCTCCCATGGTATGGCAAATCTAAATTCTGTTGATATGGCTTCCATGACAATCACAAATAACAGTGGACTCAATGCTGAACCTTGGTATATGCCAACTTTTACCTCAAAACAGCTAAGTGTTACTATAAACTGTTCCGACAGCTGTTTTTGCACCTGTATACATAGACGTGACTGCCGATACCAACCATTCTTCAACTCCCATCTTACGCATTGCCCATCTTAGCACTTCTCTCGGAACCCTATAAGAAGCTTTTTCCAAATCCACAAACCCAAAATAGACTTCTTTCCTTTAACTCTAAAATTCTCCTGCATCTGTCTTACAGTAAAAATGGCATCAGTGGTTCCTTTACCTTTCATAAATCCAAACTGCATATCATCTGCCTCGATCTGCTGCCGAATTCTGTACTCAAAGATCCTTTCCACCACTTTCATAGCATGTTCTAACAATTTAATCCCTGTATAAGATCCACACTCCATTGGGTCACCTTTCCCTTTGTAAATTGGTAATACCACACTTGACTTCCAATCCTCTGGAATGGAACCTTCTTTCACAATACCATTACATAAATCCAATATCCACTGGGTTCCAGTACCCCCTGTGGCTTGGATCATTTCTGCTGCTAGCTCTGACAAACCTGGGGCTTTATGCCTCTTCATCTTTTTCAATGCTGCAACAACTTCACCGATTCTGGTGCAGTCTGCTGGTCCTTCTTTAACTTCAGCTGATATTCCACGATCCCATTCATTTTCTTCATTCATCTTTTTTCGATGTACTCTTTCCATGAATCTTTCATCCCTTTTTCATCTACAATCACTTTACGTGATACTCCTTTCAGACAGTTTGACCCTGTTATATCCCGTCTTTCTTTTACCATCTGCTTTGCCATTCAAAAAATTTCATTTTGGTGCTCGGGATCATGTAGATCACTTGCACATTTCTTCTGTTTCTTGTCCTTTGCCGAGAAAATAACCCTCTTTGCACTTTGTCTTTTCTTCTTATACTCCTTCCACGCCTCTGTTGTATGGTATATATATCAGTCTGTGTTATATGTGTGCTCAGAATAAAGAAGTCGACAGCAAAAAGTTGAGAGAAAGGTTGACGAGCATTTGGCATCAGTTTGTCACAACCGGCTTACGGTATAGGTCCATCTTCTTTATAGGTTGCAGCTTCATTGATAACGATATATGCAGATCTATGGATAGCACGAGCAAAGAGATGGTTATCTGTTATGCTTTAGGTTGTTGTGACAGAATTCTATGCACCATGTGCAAGCTGTTTGAGTTTTGTACAAGCATTGTTTTGTCTAGGTGCGATTTGTATATCCAGTGAAATACATATTCTTTACAACCGGTTATACATCTGGATATGGTTTATTAGTGGCTTTTGTAGCCTGATTCTCAGTTCACCTTGGTGGCTTAGTGGGTAAGGTACCGGTGGCTTGCAAGGTGATAAGTTCAAATCCCGTGTATGTTGTTTTGTTTCCTTGTTACACTTCACTTTCAAATTTATTACAGACATTTCGTTTTTTGTCACATTTCACTTTCAGCTTGAATACAGTTTTAATTCGCTTTCTTCGTGGGTTGGTTACGGTTAGTAGGCTTAAGGTTCAGCATTAGGGTTAGTGTTACAGTTTAGGGTTAGTTTCTACATTTATTCACTGGATATGCAAATCGCACCTGCGAAAAAAAATTCACGTTGTACAAATAAAGTGGCAGAATAGTGAGAACATGGAAGGTTCAGAGTGGTGGAAGCACATGTCATCGCCATTCTTGTATTTGTCATTAAATCAGCGACAGTGAATGATCTTGTTGTTGGTAGCAGCTTCGGCTTGAAAAGTAGAACAAATGTTATGGGCCCTAGTTTTGAGTAAGGTTATGTGGGGGGGGGGGGTATCCTTGTTTTTTAATCAGCTTCCTTCTGGTATGGCTAGCTCCAGCTGAGCGAAGATCCCGTTCTATGACCAGTTCAGTTGGTTCAGCTGTTTTGCCACAGAGCTCCTGTAATCCTAACTGTAACTGTCCGCCTGTAACTAAATTTGAAGGTTTAAGGTGTCACTGGCTGCTGAGGTCATTTGAAGTTCATCACAGTTTTCATATTCTGACAAAAACTCTAGACTGCTGTGATTGCATTGTTGTATGTTAGATATTGTTGCATTATTGGGAATTGCTTGCTTGGTAGACGTCACTACACGGAGTCTACATACCTTCAGCTGCTGGAGCGGTTGGTAGCGGTACTGTATCCACTGAACTGTGATCAGGCGGACTTGATGCCTCTGAAGATTGCTGAACTGTACGAGATGGTTGTGACCCATTCAGCGTTCTTGCCGTCAATGCTTTCCAGTACATCCGCTGATGTTAAAGGTGAAGATTTGGCTGAATGAGACTCGTTACGACCTTCTTTCCTGTAACTCTAGGTGCTCTGATGTCACTGCTGGTGTCACGTGATGTCACATTCTGTATGTACTGATGGTAATGACAGGTGCTCTGGTGTTCACGTAATGTCACATGCTGTATGTACTGATGGTAATGACAGGTGCTCTGGTGTCACTGCTGGTGTCACGTGATGTCACTTGCTGTATGTACTGGTGGTAATGACAGGTGCTCTGGTGTCACTGCTGGTGTCACGTGATGTCACTGGCTGTATGTACTGATGGTAATGACAGGTGCTCTGGTGTCACTGCTGATGTCACGTGATGTCACATGCTGTATGTACTGATGGTAATGACAGGTGCTCTGGTGT
>Ga0056108_1000423_pt1 | contig 12720 bp, 6 predicted proteins | sample WorMetG1BERMUDA1_FD_83875 | JGI IMG/M metagenome (GOLD analysis project Ga0056108, IMG submission 83875) | Marine gutless worms symbiont microbial communities from Max Planck institute for Marine Microbiology, Germany - Inanidrilus... ... | reverse complement strand
GAGTTGAACCCTCACCAAAGATGACGTCATTAGGTAATTCCATTGTTGACTGGCTGCCTCAGAACTAAGCACAGTGTAATCTCAGCTGATGACCATACTCGGCTTGGCATTTGCACGACCCAGTGATGAATGGAATGCTCACTAGTGTAATGTTTTCCCGCAGAAAAACGCTAGAATCAAACTATTGATTCCAGTCCTTCAGCAAAAGATAATCAGTAACTTTCGGAGTTATCTTTGTGACAGAATAAATGGCAAGCAAACTACTAAACTTCCAGTTCCCAAGTGAAAAACTGAACACCAAACATTAAAATTACTGTAAGACAACGACAAAGTTGACACTGAACTATCAGCAAAGTGAATGACTGGCAGTTGCCACATTAGACGAACTTGAGGCGTGTTTGGCTGCCACGACGCAGAACGTCTTTCTCATAGACGAGTCGTTTCTTCCTTGGCACCAGCGATCCATCTGTCCATACAGCCAGTGGTGTTTAAATAAGTTGGATGCTTGGAGTTTAACGTCCCTTTTCAGTACAATACGGCTATATCAAAGACGAGTTTAAATAAGTACGTAAGTATGGATATTATTATGACGAATGTCCACGCTTGCAACCACAGGATGGTTAACTGTTACACATGCAACTGTTCAATGATCTTGACCTTCACCATACTTCGTGTGCTTACTGGCTGGCATCAGGGATGGGATTGGGGACAGCATGTAGAAGGTCAGTTGTTTTCCAGGCCAAAGCCACTGAAGGCAAAAATAGTTTTACTTTGATGCCAAGACAGAGTTCAACATAGTTTCGGAGTCACAATACAGTAATTATTCACACAGTAACGGAGTCATAAACGTTGTCCAGAAAAAGTCAGTCTGTTCTGTTCTACACTATAAGGCTTATAAAGTATAAACTCATTACACTGAGCAAACTAATTACAGGTGAGTGACTGGGGTACAGGCCAAGGCCAGTGGTCTTCAAGATCAAGGCCAAGGATATACATCTTTGAGGCCAAGGCCACGATTTCTTGTCCTTGAGCCATTTTCGAGGTTCAGGACAGTTCTCGAGGACCCCATATCTGGATGGCAGCAACAGTTACGTTATGTAAAATGTAAACATTATACAGCCACAACAATTTAGTGTATCCAGTGACGTGGCATAATTTCTGCAGTACAACTTCCACCAAGTTTTACTTTGTTCTTTTAGTTCTACATGACAAAAAGAATGACATCTGCCGGTGCCGGCCCAATACTCACTGAGCCATTTCTCTCATGAAATGTTGACATTTACAGGCTTGCGTTGACAAAACTTTCATGTCTCAGTCACAACAAATCTGGACGTCGAACTGAAAAGAAGATGACCCTTTAACGGCCTCTTTTTCAGGAAAACCTGGGTAAGGCGGCACCAGAAAGGTGAAACCAATCTGGATTTTAATGAACCAAAAGATGACTGGATGGCAGTGGCATCATCTGGACCACATGCAAATCATTTGCACCTTGCTCCAAACGGACAACCAAGCCAGCCCCTCGTAAGTCATTTGTTAGAAGCCAGATGCTCTTCTTGCTCTTTCTGCAGAGTCAAAGCATGGATGCAATATCTTTGAAATTAATTGTGTCCCTTTGTTGTGTCATTTCAATTTGAAATGAAATGACACAACAAAGGGACAATTACTATGAAAGACTAACATAACAGAAGTCTTTTGACATCCTGGCGCTCTATAATTCGGATTATTATTATTATTTTTTACCCTCGGCAGCATATGATCCCGAGGATATCAAAAATTAGATCGATTACAAAAATTACATTATTATTATAATTATTATTATTATTATAACAGCATTTCATATCCGACGACTGTGAGCAAGTTTTAGACGCCAATAGAGCTACTAACTTTTCCAGTACATTTGTCAACATTAGTGAAAGTGTAGCTTCATTCTGTGCACATGGTGTAGATCACGGTTGCTAACGGCCATGAACAGAATGGAATGCATTCAGTCAGTGAGTTTACATGTGTTGCTACTGACCGTGAGATGGATGAGTCGTGTCGTGTGGAAGTCTGAGTAGCGTCTCCTCATCAGAGTCAAAGTCCATTGGAGGTGAGTCCTCTCTGCTCAGCAGCTGCATTTGTTGACGTTCTACAGCATCGTCAGCATCATCATTATTCAGCTGATAAATGAACAGCTCAGCCAGCTGGCAAACAATGTAGAAAGTACAACTAAACAGTACATTTGTACGGTGCTTTTACCGAGTCTGATTCATCTCTAAGGCACTCGGGTATGGCATGTGCTAACAAGGGATCACACAGTTTTATCTGCCACTCACACATGCATCCACAAGTGAAATAAGCCATGCTCCCTAGCTGCAAAGCATCACTGCACTTTTGCTGGTACTGTTTCCCATTTCACTGAGGGTATGGAGTTGGAGTTGGCCTGAGTGGCTGGTTGCATACCAAGGTGGTTTGCCGGCCCCAAGGTGGTCATCTATCCCAGCACTAACAGGACCCAACATACAGTAACTTCGTTGATGCACCAAATGCCGTTACCACTGCGCCAAACTGCCACAGAAGGCTCATTAGCAGGAAAAAGATCAAACAGAAAAGTTTTGAGCCAAGACTTGACAGCCATCACCAAGGGACTTTGACTTTGGATTACTGCAATGCAAATATTTACATTTCACATGAGGCACAGCCGAGGCAAAATGTATATTGGCACAGCCGTCTGTGTATCTGTTCCTCGCCACATTCCCACACTACTGCATGACCCTGATGTAACTTGGCGGAATAGCAGGGAGTGCCCTCCAGTTGTGCACTACTGAGCGGATTTGCAATCGGTGCACAGGTTTCGTTGCTACAACAACATACATGTATGTAAGTCTTATACACTGCAAATGCATATAGCATCGAACATGAAATGTCATGGCTGGTTTTACAACGGTCATGACGACGACAATGACAGAGACTCAAGTGCTACCAAGCCTGACGCTGTTGACTGATGCTGGCGTTCTCTTCAGTATTCCTCTCACTGCCACCCTGCTGCTGCTGCTGCCGTTCTCAGTACCAAGCTGTGCTGTATCGTGGATGCTGGCAGTCCAGCCAGTCACCTCATCACTTGAGATGCTCTGCAAGCCCTTGCGGTCATGTGCTCGAGCACTACGCTGGACGCCAGATGTCTCCTGTCTTCCTCCTGCACCAACAACGAAACCAATCTTGTAGCATTATGGGATAAACGGGGCCAAACAAACTGCTGTAAAAAGGTTAAAGTATTAATATTACTAGTAAAAGAAACTCCCATCATCTTAACCATCAAATCACGACTGTTCCTTTCTGCTTGTTAAGACAACAATGCACAACTACCACTGTGAAGACGGCCAACAGTGGATTTTGCCAGTTCTCTCGAGTCACCGCAGGTCAGGCCGGGTCCCAACGCAAACCACTGGCATTTGAGGACCACGTTTCACAGGACAGATGACCTCCTGGTCACCCAACAAACAGAAACAAAGCATTTGAAGGATAATATAGATGGAAAGATAGCAACAGAATTGGTCAGAAATGGCAAGGGTATACAGTAGTCATCGTCACCTGCCAGACTGTTTGCTGCAGCATCGTGGTCAAGAAGGAGAGCTCGCAGTGGTTGACGGACTTGAGGTGTCACACAAGCAACTTCCGGCTTCCGTGAAGTTAAGGAGTGCTGGACATCAGAATGCACAGGACTCTGGTCAGTGGAACGTATCAGACTTGATGGGGCAGCGTGTGTTCTTAATGGCTGAGTGACGGCAGGTTGTGTTCTTTCTAGGTTTGAACTGGTACTCTTGGCTGGTGCCCGATCATGCTGGAAAGCACTCTCATTTGTGGTTCTTACCAGACTTGAGCTCATCACTGGAGGCTGCTGATGGTGGGCTGTACTGGCAATCGCCTGGAACCTGTGCCACTTGCTCACTGCATCTTCTTTCCCTCCCTTACCACCATCGGAAGTGCTCTTCTCTTGCACATTCTGGACTCTGACTGAATTACATCTTTTGCCGAAAGAACTCTCATCTGCCGAGCCAGGTCGACAAGTTGGAAACCTCACAGCATCAAGCCTACTGCTGTTTCTTGACGGGAGTTCAAAAGCACCACAGTCACTACTGGCACCACTGCCCAAGGTCTTCTTCTGTATGTTCTGAGCTGTGGCTGACTCAATCCAGTAACCAAAAGAACTTGCCGGCAGATGTTGACTACTCTTAACAGTTTCTGATTCAAACCTCTTCATGGGCTCATTGCTATTTCCTGATTGTACTTCTACAGAGTTCTTCACAGAGGTTGATAGCCTTCTCAATGTGCCCTGGCAGTCACCATTATTCTTCCTTGTCACACTCTGAACTCTGGTGAAGTCAAGCCCCTCTTCAATAGAACCTGTCAATGCCTTATCTTGACCATGCCTGTTCGAAGGAGTGGTAGTATTCACTGAAGAACGTTCCATAGGGTTCTCAGTCATGTTTCCAGACTTTTCATATACACCAGATCTTGAGGCAGACAGAGAAGCAGATGGTTCTCGATCTTTCTTGGCAGTTCCGAACCTTTCCTGGGCAGAAATCAACTGTGTATTGGTCCTGGATTTCTCAGCAGCACCATCAAAAGTAGTCCATAAGGAATCCTGGAATGGTTGCGGCGGCTTTCTAACACCATCAGAAGTACTCAAAATGGGATTCTGAGATGGCTTTGGCGGTTTCCGTACTACTGTCTGACCACAGATTGGTTTCCAGCCACCAGCAATATCTGCCCGATCAGTTTTGCCAATCATATACGAAGTGGATGTCTTCCAGGGTGCTCTACTGACAACAGCTGTGCTGTTTTGACATGGAGACAGAATTATGTCCTGAACTCTATTGTTAACTCTCACTTTATCAGATTCATCTGGCACAAATTTGGTAGAACAAGTTGTGGCATTATTTCTGTTCCTCTGATCTTTGGTGTTACAGCAACCAATTGCGAGATCGTGGGAAGGTCCCTTTCTAGAGTTCAGAATATCAGACTCTGGCAGTAGATCATCGAAGATGGTGTGGGCAACCGTATTCTCAGTAATCAAGCGCATTCCTTCTTCAGACTGCACTAATGACACCGACCTAGCACTGTACACTCTTGATCTTGGCAAGACCAACTCTTCGGTGTGCACTGTCTTCTCAACTGGTACACTGCAAGGACCAGATGTTGAAGAGGTCTTTGCAGCTGGCTGACTGTCTGCTGACACAAAAGCTTTCAGTCTTTCTGACGTCACCGGTTCATCACACTGACGACCAGCAGACGAAGATTTCTTGGCACTGGGATATGCTTCTCCAGAAAGAGAGGTTCTGAGTCTCTTTGGGATCGGTGGTTCATCGTCTGGCCACACTTTTTCCAGCACAGGTCTACGGGGCTGTTCAGTTGACCAGCCTTTCTTGCTGACGTTTAACTGTGATTTGTCACTTTGTTTACTCTCTGGATACCTTAACCTGTCTGACGAAGGCTCAACTGCTGTGCCAAGTCCAAGGCGATCATCTGTGAAACGTGCTTGGCAAACTGTATCTGGACTTTTCTGTTCCTGGACTTGAGTTCCTCTGAATAAGAATCCTTGCTTCTCATCATCTTCAGGAGTTTTGGATCGGAAGTCGAATGCTCCAATGCTGCACTGAAATCCATGAGAAGCGAAACACTTCCTTGGACTTTGGTTTCCTCTGTTTTGCTCAAACAAATCAATCTTATGGTCTTGAGTGGCAGTGAACAAGGATCCTTGCTTGTCTTGGGTTTCAGTGCGTCTGGAACTAAAACGTGAAGCTTCAGTGCAGAAAGGCATTCCGTTCTCAGAAATCTCATCACCATAAATCTTCGGACTGACATCGCTACTATTTTCGTCAAATGACAAGTCTATTACACGAACTTGGTTTCGAGTCAATGATGACTCTTCATTACCAAACCTTTCATGATGCCCGGAGTTGCCCTGCAGCACGTTGAAGACAGACGGCATTCCATCATTGTGAGAATATTTTGCACGATCTGCACCTGAAGTGTCGTGTGATGATTCTAAGTTGGAAAGAATTCCACCATACAGTCCATCTGATGGAGTTGGACGTGGACGCAGATTGTTTTGGTTGATGCTGCAGACTTGGGTTTGGTTGGACAGCATTCCAGCTGCACGTTCGTCATCATGAAGTACTACAACATCAGAGGTTGATTCTGGCCTGGAGACTGACAAACGTCTGTGAGACTCTGCAGTGTCCCATTGTGGACTGGACTGGTCAGCAAATGTTTCACGCTGATCGTTTTGCTGCAGAGTTTCATTGTACTGACGAAACATCTACAACACAAGCATACAACCGTCATTAACGACCAACAACAACAACAACAACAACAACAACAACAACAACAACAATCGTTTTACGGCCCTCTGTCCGGGACTACCTGGGTGAGCTGGTACCAGAAGAAACATTCACCCACCCACCATCCTGATCACCATCCTATCTTTATCAGCTTCTTCCATCTACTACAATCCACGGCATCCTCCCTGTTCAAATTACGTGCTTGACAATCTTTCTGCACAACCTCACATTAACAGCTACTTCTACACATATCTGTTGCTCAGCTAGTGGTTCTTCAAATGTCTGGAGAACTTCAGGGAATCACTGACTGTCCTACACCAACCAGCATTAACAGTGTCAACTCGCTGAAGACATATCTGTAATCAAATACACAGTCAATCACAACGTTTTGATGTACAAAAACAGCACAGTTGTTGAGCATTATTTTGTATTCACAAAGTAAAATCACAAGCACCTTCACATTGCTAACTTCATTACCATATTCTTTACCATTGTGTCATATATTTTCAAATGCCATATCTTAAGTGATCTTCAGTTTCTTGACATTTATCTTCCCCTATGCCGATGGTTCGGATATGTAAAAAATGCTACATTCTGAACTGACTCGATCCACGTCAATGAAAATGTTAGTGTACTCATACCAAAAAGACCAAAAGTGCAGTGCAACAGTTGCAACACAAAAACTTTTTCAGCATTCAGTGTACGTTAATAGTCTTAGCAAGGTCAATAAGGCATACATTAGTTTAAAACTGTAGAATGACCGCATTCGTTGATAATAAGGCTACCACTAGCACTGATTGCCATTTCTGTTTCTCAAGCCAACTTCTCCAAATTACGTTGGTTCCCGAAATAGTGTTCCAAAAAACGTCTGGAATTCCTGACTGTGTACCTGGATGACTTTGTTAGGCAGCTGAGGACAGAGTTCTGAGAGCTGAGTGATGCTGAGCTGTTGCAGCTGAGAAATGTCAAGATGAGCAGTCTGCCTCAGCAACAACTGAGCACTGCAACGACACAGCAACATCATCATCATCATTGTCATAGTCATCATAGTCATCATTGTGCTTTATCTGCTGTATTAAATTCACTCTATAAAAGCAGGTTGGCTGCTCTTCCTGATGACGAACCATTTTCATCGTACCGGTATTCCATTGTACTAACTACTATATATTTGTATCAGTATTAGTATTGCAATTGTATCTGTGTATTATGTAGAATTTATATCTTGTATCTAATCTAGCCTTATGGCTACAACAAATCAATAAACTTCACTTACTTACTTACTTACTTAGTTTCAAAGCACTGAAGGCAATGAAAAACAGTTGTAAATGATAAGAAAATGAACAACGAGGCAAGGAGATGAGCAAAATATGCGAAATGCTAAAAACTGCGATTTCAAACGTTTCATATACCAACAGCAAACATATGCACATTTTACAGCTACGTAACTCATGTATGCTGGTGGCTTTCACTTAACTAATTCAATAACACAAAACTGGCAGATGCTGTAGTAATGATACTAACTGCCAGGAAAAAAAGTAAAGTAAATCTCAACATCAAATACCAATGCATTTTCTAACCTGTAATTATGCTACTGCTTGCGACTGCAAATAACTCTAAAAAGCCCCAAGTCACAGCAACCAGGTATGAAGCAAAAAGCAAACTGTAAATTACACACCCACCATCAAAATCATGCATGTGGGTGGTTTCTCAGTTTCACAAACCAGTCTCCAGTTGCTTTTCATTCATCAAATATGCTCACAGTTTGGCCATGTGATAATTGACTGCATTAACCAATGAGCCACAACTGCTAATAGAGAAAGAGAAAAAAATGACAAATTCACCTGATTGAGTTGAAGCAAGGATATCTCAGTAAGAACAGTTCGTTCTGCAACAATGACAATAATAACTACAGCTTGACATGATAATTGCCGAAAGTGACGCAGCTCACGACGCCCGACGCGTAACCTACAACTGTAGTGTAGTTGTAGACAAAGCGATGGCGTGCGAGTCAAAGTCCATAGTCCAACACCGCCCCCGGCCCATCACAGTAAACTGATACCTGCTGACTGTACGTCGCCGGTGGACTATTTAACGGCTTAACTGCCAACGACCACTGACACCGGATATATCGGTCGCAGCAGCGCAGTCTATCGCTGGGTATAAAGGGTGCTCACTGAGACCGTGGCACAGACTGACAGATGCTTCGGATTTTAAAATATAGACAAGAATAGCAAGAACAAGTTGTTGTTGGTCTACTGATGAATTTTACAATAAATAAATAAATAAAACAACAGCAGCAGCAGTTACAACAAGAGGAGTAGTCAAGATGGTGGTGGTGCTGGTGGCACAAGCAGACCTACTGAACAGAGAAAAATATTCATTAATAAGCAGACAATGCAGATCAATTTGAACCAACAGGAGGCAAATGAACATCTAACAATGAGCAACCATAGCTTCTACTGAGAATGTGGACAGGGTTGACAATGACTGATGGTGAACATTAATAAGGAGTGAAATGTTCATTCCTTAGCATGTATGAAGGTCGACTGAAATGCATCCATTTCTAAGCATGCTCATTAGTGTCTTGCATCAGACCAGCATGACTTACCAGCCCTGTCCTGTTCCCGCCATTGTCTTTCCCATTCCAATACCATTCCCACCATTTACAGTCCTTTGTGTATATCAACTGCCGGACATGTCTGGGCATATCCTGCACCAGCCTTTTTGCCCTCAAAATTTCACCTTCACATGGTTCCCTGGGCCCACCCCAGTCCACATCCCAAATGGCATGTCAATTGGTTCAGCCGCTTTTACACGGCTCATGGCAGAGAGAAGAGTCCATATACTTCACAACTGGCTGCGCCTTTCCCCCTCAAAATTGTCCCCTCGCATGGGGGATATGGACACCCATCTAATACATGGTTCATTGGTCCACCCAATCCACAAACCAAACAGCATCTCGATCGGTTCAGCCGTTTTTGTGGGGCTCACAACTGTAAGAGACCAACCGACAGACAGAACGACAGACAGACCACACTACTGTGCCTGTAACAATAGGCCACATCTATGTGGTATTGCAAAGTGGCCTAATAATAACAAGGAGCTAAAGCATATTAGTGAGGACCTGTGTAGGGTCGACCGTGATACATTCAGTTCCACTCATATGATGTTCATTCAGCAATGACATCTCGTCAGCCACACATCGTATGATAGACGCAGTCTCATCCACAGTACTTGACACCAACAACTACACACAGACTAGGGTTTGTATACTGACTGATGAATTTTTAACTGTAGGGTTTGTATATTTTTTATTTATTTACATCAGCGGCAAAGGGCAAAGCCACTTACAAAACTGACCCCTCACATGGGGGATCTGAACACCCATCTAATACATGGTTCATTGATCCACCCAATCCACAAACCAAACAGCATCTCGATCGGTTCAGCCAACCACGATCCACAGTCCAACACCGTCCCCGGCCCGTTTATATATAAACTTGTATTTGCTGTGATCCAAAAAATCAATTACAGTGAACATGTCAGACAGTGAAACAAGACAAAACTAGGCATAGAGCGAGTACAAGCATGTACTCGCTAACATTTCGCGTTCGCATTATATTGCCATAGCAACGCAACCAGTGCACCAATTGCAAATCCGCCCAATAGTGCACAACTATTGCACAACTAGGGGGCATCCCATACCACTCCCCCACCCCCACGTTACATCCGGGTACGTGCAATAGTGTGGGTATGCAGCTACGGACAGACATACAGACAGACAGACACACAGACGCGTGTGACCACAATAAATTTCGCGTCGTCTACGACTCACAGAAAATGTAACAATTGTACAACAGGGAGATAAATGACAGTTATACAATGGAAAGGTAAAATTACAAGCAGCATATATAAAAGACACATACCAGCAATGTTAAAGTACAAATAAGTTGAGCTCAAACTGTACCCAACAACAAAACTCGTTTAACAGCCTCTCTTTTAGAACAGTCTGGGTAAGCAGGCCTCATGAAGGTTAAACCATTTTAAGACTTTGAAGAAGCAAGAGATGCTACGGTGGCAGTGGCATCAGCTGGAGCATATGCAAATCATTTGTACCTCACTCCAGACAGATAACCATGCCAGTACCTCATCACTCATTTTTACAGGCCAAATGCTCTTCCTGATACCCAACCAATGGCTTCAAAGCACTGAAGGCAATAAAACTGTACTCAAAACAAACACTTATATTTGTTGTGATCCAACAATGCAAAAAATGAAAAAATAACAGCAACACTAATTTCAGAACTACACGGCTGTCAAAAATGAATGGCACCAAAACTAAATAATGACCTTAGCAACAAAATTGTCAAGAACTTGTGAGAATGCTTCGAATGACTTCTCCAACTTCTCACGATTGCTGACAAACACAGTATCATCCTTGTAATTACCAACAAGCAGAACAAACACACACTGCTTCACTCTGATTTCTTCATTTAAAATTATTCTGATATTTAAAGGTCTATGTACTGACCCTTGCTTTGTTCATCTGTCTGCCCTCAGTGCCTGGGCATCTCTAGACCCTGCAGTGTTCCATGCAAACGTGCATTGTTATTACTAATTATCACTGTTGTGTTCTTGGGCAGCTGATACTGTTCTTTTGTTCTTACTACCCATTATCAATTACTATTAACTAATGATGATTATTAACCATTATTATCTATACTATTATTAAAACCACAAGGTTGTCCGTGATGGAAGGAGTGTCGGTGAGGGGCTGGCGCTGCACCGAAAGCAGACCTGAACTGGAAACTGTAAATAAGTAACAACCAGTGCGGCCTCGACTGGGGACTTTCTAGTATCTATTATAAACAAATGGAAGCAGATGATCAAGTGAGCATACAAAAGCAACTTCAATTCAACACGTGACACTGCTGCAAGTCATTTAAGACAACTACACTTATTTCTACACTTGTAGTGGCTTTCTTAAGACATCGGACAGAAAATTGCTTAATAAATAACAAAACAGAATGACTGTATTAAGCACACTTTCCACTGGCCATGTGGCTTGCACAGGACTGTACTCTAACTTCTTACAGGATAACATTATCTGCCAACCTCCTGGAAATGGAGAGGGCCTATTCTGGTTTTGGCACTTCATAAATTTGTCACTTACTTACTTACTTAGACACTCACCCACTTACTTACAGCCCCGGACCCACACGGGGCGGCCATTTTCCTGCTGAACCTAGATTATTCTGAGCCACAGGGCCAGCACTTATCAACCAAGCTGAAGTCACTGACGAAGTGAAAAAGTTACGTTCCCAAGATGGCCGTCACTGATGGCAGGGCGAGGTGACCGCATTTCGTGATCTGTGATTGCTGAGCACCGACAACATTACTTTGCCGTGATTGCAAGCAGCCTGATTCCGCTGAACAATCTGCCATTTTGTGAATGTAACTTTTAGTAGATGATCGTGACCACGCCCTTGGCTGCTGTTTGATTGGCAAGTCATGTGTCTAGAGAATATTTAATCTTATACATCTGTGTTCTGAACTCATTGGTTTTATTCCGCCACTTGTTCTGGAAAAATACCTTTGGGGATTAGTGGTACAGTTATGTTTCTGGGCCGGTTTTCCTTCCTATCACACAAACAAGAATGTCAAAGCACCGAAGGGACAGTATAAAAAGTTTTTTTTTAAACAGAATACCACAAAATAATAATGAGATTATCTTTCTAATCTTTTCTGTCTGTATTGGCTGCACACTGTGCAAAATAAACTATCTATATAACCAATAAACAGCAGCTGACCTATGACAGGCGGGGTCACTGAGATGGGAGGCGAGGTTGTTATGCTGATGAGGCGTTGTGAGGATGACACAGCAGCGAAGATACTTGGCGGCGAATGAGGAGACGGAGAGAGCGAGGGTCTGAGACAGGTGCATGTCACGGAGCACAGTGACGTCACGGAGTATCACACATGTAGACGTGTCGACCACCACGTCGGCAAACTCAGCAGCCACCGCCGAGCCACGGGTCATCACGTCAATGTCGTCGTAGCAACGCTCCACCAACGTCATGGCATACCTGCACGTCGGGCGACTGGTAATCAATAAGTAAGTAAGTAAAACGGAGATTTATAGAGCGCATCGTCATGAAACCTCTAATGTGCTAACAAGTAAGCAAATTTACTGTTTCAGTAGCTAGATTATATGCGTGATCGCTCGTATAATCTAGCTACTGAAACACACAGACACCCATATATGACCTCTTTTCTAGGACAACCTGGGTAAGCTGGTACCAGAAAGGTCAAACCATTCTCGAATTTAATGAAGCAAGAGATGATGGGGTGGCAGTGATGTCAGCTGGACCATATGCAAATCATTTTGCATCTCGCT
>Ga0056108_1000420_pt1 | contig 12818 bp, 8 predicted proteins | sample WorMetG1BERMUDA1_FD_83875 | JGI IMG/M metagenome (GOLD analysis project Ga0056108, IMG submission 83875) | Marine gutless worms symbiont microbial communities from Max Planck institute for Marine Microbiology, Germany - Inanidrilus... ... | reverse complement strand
TCAGCGAGCCGCATGCAGCAGGTTTCAGACCTGCATCTTAAATTCGCACTAAGGCCACACCATGTGTGGAAGTATGGTAGACACCCAGTCTGCGGTGGCTGAGATTAAGCGAGGAAAAAAAGAAAGAAGAAAGGAGAAACCATGGCAAAAATATAATGGTCTGCCCTATTACATAGGGCGACCATAAATATTAAGGTTCATTTTAGAGGAATTTTGGCTCAAATATTACTGCCACTATATTTTGATAAGTTACTGTAGTTTACCAGAGATAAAATTACAAAGAGGACATGTGAAAGCTTCACTTAACTGCAACATGATTATTTTGATTATTGGACAAGCAGGCATACTATGTGTTTAATTTACACTTTTTACAGTTGCTGTTATCACTGTGTTGTAGTGAAAGCAGACAGACATCTGAGAAAGACGATTTCTGGTGACAAACTGATCGTTAACTTTTATTGCATTGACGGTAGTGAACTGGTGTAGGAGGGTACGGCAAGCAGTTATTGATACGGCGATAAAATGTGCCAATTACTGACCTGCTATTTATATTTATATGCTATTTATATTTATACTCATATGGTTTGATAGTATGTGTATATGGACATAATGTGTTGTGCCAGTTTCTGAACCTGTCAGTTACTTTGAGTGTATTATATGTGTTTGCATATTTCTGATGAACTTCAGTGGCTACAACAAAGCTTTAGAGTTTGATACAAATCTAAATGCAAAATAATGTACCGATAACTTAGTTCAGTTTTTAGTTTGTTTCTAATTTTTTCTGTGTTTTGGTTCAATGCAGTAGAATTAAGCTGACTTCTGTCAGCTTTCTAGTGCTCTATAAACATTTCACGTTGCATTGTATTTAATAAAATAAAATAAAAATGTAATGAAATCACATAATACATGAAATCGAACAATAAAGTAAAATAATCAAGATGATAATATTAGCAGTAGTAATTACACATTGAATTTTTACTGATAAATGATAATGTAAAAGGCCTCACCGCAATGTGTTGCACTGGAAGTTATTAAAAGTGGACACACCATAGGTATTACATTAAATAACTTACACACCCTACTGGTTCAACTGGCCTTATTCCCCAGTTACTTTGTTGGTTGGGTGCACCAAATGAGAACATTTGGGTATCATTGGAGCAGAATCTTTTTATACATACCAATATTGTGGGCGTCAAGATCGTAGCCATGCTGCACCAACTAGAGCTTTGTATTCTTTCATTCCATATTTAACAGCACATTACACGAATCGCGTGTTGCCAAACAAACCGCAGCCAGACGTCATGGTGCCAACGTGGTTGCAGCATTATGATTGAAGTTAGCGGACAATGTAGGAAAAACGTTTTGACACACAGCAAACGTTACAGCCAGACAAAGGAACTGTATGGCTCTGAAGTATATTTGATCCATATACCCTCCTGATTTGTTATGCACTTTAAATACTTTTCTAAGATTTTTCATTCATGTCTAATAATCTGGCAGTACTTCTACCATTTTATAAGTTTGAGGCATATAGCATTTCATAGGGCAATTGCTGTTGGACAGCGGTGTTATGATTGGATGGATAATCAATTCAAGAGTGGAAGATGAAGAAGGGGTGAGTGATTTTCTGTGGCTGGTGTCGGTGCTTTTGGTTTCCTTCAGTGGTTCGACACTTGTTGGTTGGGTGACAGGGAGGACAAGGACATCTGGCCCATGTTCACCTAGAAAATGCTTTTACAACGGACGTGGCATGGTGGCGGTGGATGGTTCATTTATTTCTTTTCAGACACAGTTTTGAAATGCCTGGCTGCTTGCTGCCTATTGCAAGTGCTGATCACACACTACATTACATTATATAATTAAACTTATACACATTATCCTGAGATGTTTCGTGGGTAATTTCTGCGTTCTTAGAGAAGTTAAATGTCAAACTGTTATGATGATATATCGTGCTGGTTACACTGGTGACTGGTTGTAGTTTACAGTACTTGACAAAACTTGCATGTATTTAGACATACTGAGGAATAACACCTCCCACGAACTGTGATGCTGTGATATCGAAATAATAGTCAATTCAGATTACAAACGCCACATTCGTTTCATATACTGTTTACACACATGCAATGCTTACAATTATTTATATGCATATATTTATTTAAATATATAAAATAAACGAAACTATAAATACGGACACGTACAAACGAGAACGTCTATATATCACTACGTATAATACTCGCACAATCAGAAGACGAACTGCGGCGTCCACTAAAATCGTGCAGTAAAATAGTACTCTGTACATTCACGCGTATACATTTATACACAGCGACGCTGCCGTCTTTGTATAGACACATATTGCCTTTGATATACAATAACTCGTAACACACGGCAATGTCGAAGCAATCCCACACTATGGTTATAAATGGTGGAATTGCCGGCAGCTGTGCCTTGCACGTCAGTGGCCAGGCATGCTTTCTGACTCAGTAATTCCTATCATACATGTATGGAAGTCGCCAATAAATAGAACAATTGCACTAACTGTCACATTATGACGGTACATCCACTGAGCAACGCACACGTTGCCGGTTGGTATCTCTAAGAGGCAAACAGCGAAAGACCGACCCATAATAACTTGCTTTCTGCGTCGAGCTTCACAAACAAGTCTTGAAATCACAAAAACGACGAGATCCAGAACAGAAGAACAGATCAAATGGTTTGAACCAAACTGACATTGTGCTACGACTTTGTCCAGCAGGGCGAAGAAATGGGTCATTTTGCAATAAATAAAAGCACCGAAAATTCATATGGCATGCAATGCACATACATCAACTTACTACATCACAAGTCTTTCCTTAAGCACGATGTTATCTACAGATGATGCCATCTAATATGCTTTCACTGCGACAATAACACCAAGCTCGTGTACATAAACCGGCATTATTAATACTGGTTTGAAACTTGAAAGATTTTGAGCTAAGATGTACATTTTGCATTGTAAAAAATGAATTGTCATTAGGAGGGGTTAACTATTCAACTAAGCCCATGAATGATCCAATGTAATAAGGATATATACTCAGACTATGTCACAGTATAAAGTAAAGCGTGTTTTGCAACTAGACAGTGAGAAATATTTTCTCCTCGGTTGAAATGTTGCCTAGCAGCAGGCCACATTTTTTATATCATGATTGCTAAACAAAACAACAAAAACGTCTGCCATAACCCAGACAAATGAATACAGATGATATAAATTAATAGATTAAACATGTGCATGTTAGTCTTATAGACTGATTACAAAGCAATTAAGCTGATTTCATTGTCTTACTTACGTCAACAAATTCTTTTTTAACTCACCATCCTAGCTGAAACCTGTGCCTAAGTGTTAACGCTGTGTCATACTGTCATATACAGCCTATACATTTTAGAAGGCTTCCAATAATGTAAGTTGTAATGCCATTCATAAAAATTCAAGCCAACAATTTTCCTGAAGAATTGTACTCTTCCATTCACAATGCCACAAATGCACCTGAGCGACTTTATATACTGCTTGGAACTATGGGCTGTATGCCAATGTGTTGCAGCCTGGTAATCCGAGCTACATACTGGTCAGTCAAAGACAGAGGTAAACAAACTATTCAGTGGATAACAGTAATGCCCTGGTGGGCGTGGTCAATTTGATAATGGATTTTACAAGTAATGTGAAGTGAAGTGAAGTGAGTAGGGTTTAACGTCCCACTAAACACATTATAGGTCATTTCTTTTGCGGGTCAAATGACCCAACCAACATGTAATGTGACTTATAGTTCATGGTATGACAACAACAGAAACATTATATACTACATGCTATGACAGTTATATCACTAGCTTTAATCTGCATCTTTTAAGTTGTCATAGTAATGGCATTGGTTACTCCATGCATACACTGCTATAAAAAAATGCAAGGGCTTAAAACCATGCAGAATACAATACATCACATTTTCAGATATTATCATCAAAATGTTGCATTAAAATGTGTGGGCATACTGCCACTATAATGTTTAAAACCAATCACTTGTACAAAATATTGTGTTAAAATTAATTAGGTTCATCATGGCCAATGCACATAACACAATTAAATGAGCTCTAAACTATATACGTCAAACACTCCCAAACTCGCTCTTGCAACTAGTCGTAGACTTTGCGTCAATAAACAGACACCACATGTAACTCCATACAAGTAACACATCAGCGAGCATCAACATGATCAGGTAAACACTGACTAAGTACCAACAATTCATTTCCATTGTCCAATGATCACCAGCAGTACACAACACAGTAACACATTACACGTATAAACTGTGATCATGCAGCATTTCTCAGTCCAAAGTATCTACATCGACTTCGTGATGACTTATGCCAATTCATGAAAAAAACAATCAAGTAAAAACATTTGCAGCCAGTGAAAGCTGGCCTTGTTGCACAGCCTGCCTAATGGAAGCCCTTTAGGTGATAATTACTGATAAAAACTTCCCATCTTTGCCCCAAAATTTCTTCAATTGCTCCCATGAGTTTATCCAAAACATCAAAAATCATCAATCTCAGACAAAAAAAAGAGCTGTACAAAGAATAATTCGACCGAGTTTTCAGTTAATGATACAACAGCTGCATGTGTTTGAGTATACAACCAATGACTCTTGTAGAAATCAAAACACTATAACCAATACTAATAGCAGTTTAGCCCAGAATATACAAAATACTACTCGCATTCTATTTCAATATACTGCGCACTTAATTAGCAACAGATGATGAAAATTTTAGCAGCAACGAATCAGACGAGATTGTGTACACATCTCAGGTTAAAATGACGCCATGTCCGACGCAAAAATAAACAGAACTACGCAGTTTTTCATTGTTGACAATGCATGTCATAAAGAAAACCAAACATCAGTGACTGATGATTGGTGTGTAGCAGAGCTCAGAAATGCACGTGTGGGAGGTCACGGAGGATCATTAAATACCTCGGGCAGGTGAAGTTTGACTAATATCATTCACACAAAAATCGTAACCAACTGTATAAATCTGGCAGCAACGATACTTGGCCATAATCAGTACTTGTCTACCAATACGTACGAATATATCTCCGGCAAATGTAGACCAGTTTACAGTCACATAATAAATAAAATTTAAAGCTCGTTTACAAACAGAATGTCAGCACTATGATGAGTGCAGGTACATCTGATGTTGCCTGCACACTGTCTATGCAGATGATAAATATACTGGCAAAACAGTTCTGTGACGGCATATTTCACAATGCGCCTTGTCCATCGCCAAACCGTGATAAAGTGTCATGTGGACCTGGATATCGTACTACGTCGGTTGCGGTAACCGGGGACGTTCCAAAGTCTGCACTGGGAGGCTTGAAACGCATTCGTGGATCCGGTGCAAACTGGGCCTGATCGCCGCCGACCGACGAGACAGGCCGCGGTGCGGAATGTGCTAATACTGTGTCCGTGTAATGCGGCGGCGGGGCTCGCCGGCCGATCGAACGCTGTGCCACGGGCGACGGGTCGATCATCATCGTCGGCTGCTGCAGAGACGACGACTGGCCTCGGAGCTGAGCGTGTCGCTGCGACATCTGCAGCATCTGCTGATGCTGCAGGTGCATGGCATTCTGGTTCGCTCCTGCCTGCATCGGCGTCATCGGGCCACGCACGCCGTCTCCACTCGGATAGGCGGCAGGCAGAGACGTCGGCCCACTGACAGCTGCCAAGTTCATTCTCATTCGCTGCGACTGCGGTGGAATACCAGACGGCGTGTACGTTGCTGCGCGGTGACCCATCATCTGTGACGGAAATCGACCATAGTCGGGCGGCGGATGCTGGCCGGCGCGCATCATGTGCTGCTGCTGCTGGGCCCACATCATGCGCATCTGACCTTGTGACATCATGATCGGTCGACCCACCTCGTCAACCATTGGTTCCATCATTCCGCCAACTGGTCCCGAACCACTAACGGACCCCGGCACTGGTCCCGCAACCATCATACCATGCGCCATCTGGCCAGGCATCGCCATCGACCCATGCACTGGACCATTCACGGATGACCCGGATGCCACAGGTCCAGCTGCTCCTCCCATACCCGAAGATGCCTGGCTACCAACAGTGGCACCCATTGGCATATTCATGTGAGGCATACCAGCAGGACCCATTGGCGATCGCATCTGGCCCATCATGCTGCCGCCAGACATCATCTGGGAGTTGAGTGATGAGGTGCTCAGCTGCTGTGACAACTGTCCCTGAAATACATACCCACAATCATCTCTTTAGCAACGATTCACCCATTATACAGCAAACAACACCTCAGAGCTACTATTTTAACAATGTGAAACGTTCAAATAAGGTACTGTGTTGACATGAAACTTTGAACTTAAACTTCCACTATTACTGTCAAATGCTTATCAATACATCAGTCTTGTAATGCTACCATAATCATCCACACATCAATCATGTAAACTACAGATGCTCTTCCAATCACACAATCAACCGTGTCAAAAAGTAATGCAGGAAACAAAGAAGCACCGACTCTAACGAGAGAAAATCACTCACAGCCTCATCCTTACTACATCCACCAACTCCCGAGGGAAGCGGCTTTCTCCCTTTAAACAAGCTGTCCAGCGCTATTGCCACAGACACCAATATCCTGACTGATCATAAGATTTAATGCAGATCTTTTAAATGGCATCCCTGAACATAAGTACTGCACTAAATTTAACAAACTCTGCATGTTCTCCTGTTGCACAGCATTAATCAGGAACTGTATGCTTCAAAAAACTGAAATTCTTTCCCAAAAAAATGACAGTTTCTTCACTCATTCATAGTGTAATTACCTCCATATGCAATTTCAAGTGAGTGGTATACCGTACACATAGAACTTTCCATTACTGTAAAATCACATTATTAACCAGACATGCCATGACCGTGTAGTAACACTCAAGTACTGAACTCACCTGTTTAATTGCAGTAGCCATCACATCAGGATTTGTTTTCAAAATATTCTGCACCTCCTGTTGCTGATGAGGTGACTGAGGCAGGCTTAACGTCTCTAACAACTTTTGCATTTTCATGCCCGTTTGCATAGAAGCTTGTGGCATCATCTGCTGCGATGGCTGCATGTGAGGAACAACTTCATTGCCCATCACCATTCTCTTCTGGTACAGCAAGTCATCCGGCACTGGCTGTGAACCAGGCTGGCCAGGTCCGTATGGACCTTGGGGCGTCCAGCAGGCACCGGAACCATCCATACCGGGCATCAGCCGTGACATCGGTGGCTGCCTCATCATGACGCCACTTGCTTGTCGCTGGGCCGAAAGCTGTACCTGTTGCGCAGCGTGCTGTGCACCGGAAGGCGGCGACTTGCCAGAAATATGCTGGCCCTTATCGGCATGCTGGTCCATTGGTGGCTGTGGGGTCGAGTCACGCTCATCGCTGGCACTTGACAGGTACGCACTCCGCTGCATGTTGGCAACACGTCGGCGCACGAGCTGCTGCTGCTGGAACATCTGCTCCCGTCGCCGCCGTTCCTGGTTTTCGCGGATCTTCGGACAGAATGGTACCGGACAGCGGGCCTCCGTACATGATCGAGCATGCTGGCAGCACAGCAGCGCCATCTGCCGGCACGTCATGCACCCTTTCTGCTTACGATCGCAACCACGCATGTGCGAGACAAGTCCTTGCATGCGCAGGCAGCCTGGCCGCATACAGTTGGCATTGCGGCAGTGGCACGTGTGTGTCAGTAGCTCGGCATAACTATGCCGACGCGCCTCAGCCACTTTCATGTCACCATCGGCCGAATCCGAACCAGCCGGCTGTGGCACAGAACCATCGTCAAGATCAAGCCCAAGCTTAACCATCCGGTGAGGATGATCGGCAGTTTTGTAGCACGCAACGCACAGATCGAAATCCTGCATGCAGCAATCACAAATATTTAACTATTTACTAACAACAACCGTACATCAGCATCATAAAATTACTGAAACAATAAACAATATTCACAGTGTTCCATAGTGAGTGTCTACAAGCATTTACTATTGCCATAAACATCAACGGTTTTAATGCCATTACACAGATCAATCTCTGTTAGTTCCAGTCTAAGAATTGGAGGATTTTACTGGAGCAAAGTTTTACTGCTGACACATCCTTGTTGATGGAAAGCAGAAGATACAGATTAGGAAAAGATGCTCGATTCTCCTCAGTAGTATTACCTACACTATCTCTGTACCGTACTTTTACCCTAAACTTCAGGAAGAAAAACAACAAGTGGTCAAAGTAATTTGACAAAAGGCTGCATTGCCACCACACACAGACAGTAATCCATGATGGGCCACCTCTTACCCCAAAATTGCCCCTTCCCATGGGGGACCTGGATCCCTATCTAATACATGGTTGCTTGGGTTCACCCGAATCCACACTCCAAACAGCATCTCGATCCTTTCAGTCATTTTTGCAGGGCTCACGATTGTGATAGACAGACAGACCACGCAACATTGGTAACAACAGGCCGCATCTATGTATGAGGTACTGCGATGTGACCTAAAATTGTAACTGTCCACCACTCGGGGAAAATCCCAGTACAAGTGGTGATATGGTTCACAAAGAAGCAAATATTAGACATTTAAGGAGAGTTTAAGATTCCATCCCATAAATTACAATCCAATATGCTGCATGACAAACTGACACAGAGAGAAAGATGACAAAATTACACACAGACAAACAACTACTTACGTCACAAGTGGTGCAGTGGTAGCGAGTCTCCACACTAGCTTTGCATGCATTACAGACATAAGCGAAGCTGTCGCGAGCTTGGTTGTGCAGTTCATGCAACATGCCTGCCGTCGAGTATTTAGAACGACGCAGTGACGAGAACTCGTAATGCTTGTCACGTGCCATTGTCAGGAAAGCATCACGGCCATCCATCAGGTCACAATTTACTAACGGATCCGGATCTTTAATCTCCGGAAGGTCACTTGCAGAGCCAGCGTTAGACTGAAGTCGAATGACAAAGAAACCCTTGAAAACACACAAGCAGATGCACAATTATTTTCACGCCATTTTCCAGGCTCACCTTGGATGACTGGTTGCCCCTTACAAGCTTTAGAGTAATTTTTTTCAGGCTGAATGTCATTCAAGACGTCCAACCAACAATGCCAATCTGACGGTGCTCTAAAGGCAAGAACACAAGTCAACAGAATAACTTTTAATGAAACTGGGCATGAGCTTCAAAAATCATAGCTAAATCGCTGTTCCTACCTGCATTATTGCTTAACATACAGAAAATGATCAATGTGAACTATATTTTCTCTAACCCGAAAAAGCACATTTCCATACATCAGGCTCAACATCAACGAAAAACAATAACTGCAACATATAGAATTCTGTTGCCAATACGTACCTCTTTGTGTTTCTCCATTGTTGACAGCAGTTTACCAGTCAAGTCACTGCCACCAATCTTGCTCTTGCGACTTGACGACTGTTTCTTACACTTGCTGTTCTTCTTCTTCGTGTTGCCACTCTTCTGACCCTTCTTCTTCCCAGCAAACGGCTGCAGCTGTTAACAATAACTCTGCAAACTAACTCTCCAACCACAGTGTGCAATATACAGACTATATCAGCGAAATAAAATAACAAAGCAAAGGTTATCGCATGGGCAAGGACCACAACTACTGGCCAGAGGTGTTCTTACGTCACAAGTAACCTGTGGCTACAGCTGACAAAGTTACTGCAAAAAGCTGATGACTAAGCTTTTCTAGTTGAAAGTTTTCAAATGTATCGAACTCGATGTAATATGAAAACACAGTCAAGGTATGATGGCCAGTGTCTGAACATATGCATGCACAAATCATTGCTAAGCACAACAATGACAGAATGACTAAAACTGCCCAATGTCTGACAGTTTTAGTACTACTACCACCGTTTTACGTCCATTATACAGGACAACCTGTGTTAGCCGGCACCCCCAGTCAAGAACTGGAAGATTCTGTTCCAGGAAAATTTTACTGCCCACATGCCCTTGCTGATGGCAACTAGTGCAAAGAAACTTATTTTTGGCCCAGATCGCATGATTTACGCTGAAAAATAACTTTTCCACTCCACTATCTGCCTACAGAAAGATGCATCATATAGTATAACAATATGGCATATCCTTATTATGACATAATGTTTATTTTCAGCATCAGTAACAATACCATGCAAACATCACCAACCTCAACTCGGTCTCCATGCACTGATGGTTCACCATCATCGGTGTCAGCTGCCGCTTCCTCTTCCTCCCTTCGTCTCTTTTCCAGCTCTTCTTGTTCGACTTCCTTTATGCTTTCCTCGAGGATGTTTGGCCAAAAATCTCCCTCAAAGTAAGGCATTTCAGTAACACAGGTCAAGTTGTTCTCCTGTGCATCTTTCAGAATATCCTGTTCACAAATACATTAAATTCATCAGGCACATGCCAAACTACAACAACAGTTCAGCACCACTAAACAAGAGCTCAGCAACTGCTATGATGACCGTCTGCGGCAAAGCAATGTTTGCGTTCACATTCTTTAATTACATTTCGCTTGAGGCGTAGCTGAGGCAAAACGTATATTGGTCTGTGTGTGTGTGTGTCTGTCCATCACCACATTCCCACACTACTGCACGACCCGGATGTAACTTGGGGGAATGATAGGGGTGCCCTCTAGTTGTGCACTATTTGGCAGATTAACAATCAATGCATGGGTTTCGTTGCTATGACAACATAGCGTCGAACGTGAAATGTCAGCAAGTGCTTGTACTCGCTCTATGCCTGGCTTTAATATTGGTAAAGCACCTATTTGGAGTCTGGATGCAGGCCGTGAAACTAAAGTTTGCTCGAGGTGAGGTCTTCCTTTATGTGGGTGGATCTGGACCAATCTAATACAAAGTAGCTGTTCTCCTTGGTAACCCTCATACCAAAAACCAGCTTGATCCATTTACATGTTTAGTACCAATGTTCCAGACACAAAACAACACATACAACACCATAGCATAAGCCAAACATTACCATGATCAGCTAAAAATAAGACGCAATACAGATGACAGAGATCACAAAAGTTATTGTTTAAAAATGTACTGATTAAAGTGACACTTCACACAAAAGTGTTGCAGTTAACGCGGAAATGTTGCAGAAGCTGCGGAAATAGAGGCTGCAGACTAGTATCTAGTAAAAGCTTATTAAATATTGCGTCGTTATCTCGTCTGTGTGTGTTTGTTTTCACTGCCAAGGTAAGCACAGTAAAATAAACTTTTTCAGAGTGCTTTGATCCTGCACCTTTGACCTTTTGGTTCAAACACACACTAGAGATGCGGGGCAATGCCCACCGTGATGGCCACCCTGCCGAATATAGGTGGCGCTCACTGTTCAACGCTGCAGTTTGGCTGACGCCCACTACTAGAGTGCCGTGCAGTAACGCTGACAAGATTCAAAACCCGTTGAAATTTGCAGGGGTGCCCCAAAGTAATGAAACGATCTCAGCCGCTAGTGGGCCAAAGTTCACAAAACTGTGGGGACATGTGGAGGAGATATTGTTGCTTAACAAGTTTTTTCCGATTGTCGATACATGCCTTAGTTGCAAAAATATAGCCCGACAAAATTGTGTGATGGTGCTCAGATGGTGACTTTTTGGCTATTTTTTTGCGTCTTGTATTTTCAGCAAGCCGGGTGCAGCACATTTCAGACCTGCATTCTAAATTGGCACTAAGGCCACACCATGTGTGGAAGTATGGTAGACATCCAATCTCCGACCGCTGAGATTAGGCGAGGAAAAGAAGAAAGAAGAAGAAAGAAGAAACAACAGGATGAAAATATAATGTCCGGATCTGCTACGCAGGGCGTCCATAAAGACTGATTTCCATAAACACTGTCATAGACTCATTCTGTATCTGTCTATGGTAAATTCACTGTTGCTGTCACTTTGTCATGCAAAAGTGACCAGAGGTACATGAGTAAAAGCTAAAGCCAGTTACAGTAGCTTCCAAAATTAGTCCCGTGCGGGACTGACGGTTGACTCCTCTTGAGTGGCTTACAAGCACTCGTGACCTTGATCTTGAATTGGGTCATACGGCATTTCGTCGTGCATCAGTTATTGACCTCTATCAAATTTCACTGAAATCGGAAAAACTTTTTTCTGGAAGGACTAACGACAGGGACCTCTCCAAGTTCAAGGTCACGTGACACAAAAACTAGGACAAATATCAAAAATCGGGCCCGACTAAATTAAGATATTGTGCTCTAGTTTAAGAATTAGTGGTCACTTGCCAGCTCCAATTGTAACTGACGGAGGAGACAGACTTGGAAAAGTGCAATTTTCGGAACTTCAGAAGTCCCCGTGACCTTGACCTTGGATCGGGTCATATGGCATACCGTCGTGCATCAGTCATCGACTTCTATCTACATAGCAAATTTCACTGAAATCGGAAAAAGTTTTTGTGGATGCACGGACGTACGGACGTATGTACCTACTGACGGACAGTTTTCCCCCTCTAATGTTATTAGGTCAACTCGGAACACCAGATATTTCAATCATACACTAATAAAAACCACGAGCTTGCCTTGTAATCACAGACGACACGATCAGTAATGGCCTTGTCCAGCATTTTACGATACCAGTCCTGAAGGCGCTTTGGTTTGGGAATCTTCTGATCCGGTGGATGACAGTGAAATATGTAGTCATCACCTTCACTTGGTGGACAGGCCCAGATGTGGGCCGTCTGAAATCTGCATAACAAACAAAGCAGCAAAAATCATAACACGGACTCTAAGATGACATACACGCTGCT
>Ga0056108_1000419_pt1 | contig 12836 bp, 7 predicted proteins | sample WorMetG1BERMUDA1_FD_83875 | JGI IMG/M metagenome (GOLD analysis project Ga0056108, IMG submission 83875) | Marine gutless worms symbiont microbial communities from Max Planck institute for Marine Microbiology, Germany - Inanidrilus... ... | reverse complement strand
GCGATGGCCCGCATCCTGGTCACCGCGGCGACCGGACGCGTCGGCTCGGCGCTCGTGCCGCAATTGGTTGCCGAGGGCCACGTCGTGCGTGCCGTCACACGTCGTGCCGCGGCCGCGGCCGCGCTCAGCGACAGTGGCGCCGACCCGATCGTCGCCGACATTCGCCAACCGGAAACACTCGGCACGGCGATCGAGGGTGTCGACGCCATTTTTCTTGCCACTGCGGACGATCCGCAGCAACACCGTATCGAACAGGCCCTGATCGCGATGATCGCCGCAACCGGCCGCCCGCATGTGGTCAAATTGTCGGCCCAATCGGCCGGTCTCTCGCCACCGGTAAGTTTCGGCGCGCTGCACCGTCAGGCGGAAGACGCGCTGCGGGCAAGCGGCCTGCCCTTTACGATCCTGCGACCAACCTTCTTCCAGCAAAGCGTGTTGCTGTTTGCCGATGACATCGCGTCGAAAAACCGGATTATCGCTCCGGCCGGTCAAGGCAAAATCGCCATGGTCAATATCGAGGACGTAGCGCGCGCGGCGGCTGCGGTGATTGCCGGCGGTGACCATCTCGGCAAGATCTACGAGTTGACGGGCCCGACGGCCAGTGGTTTCGACGACATCGCCGCGTTGCTGTCTCGGCAACTCGGCCGCCCGATCGGTTATGTCAGCCCGCCCGCCCTGCTGGCCCGGATCGTCTTGCCTTTCATGACCGACATGCCGCGGTGGCAGTCGAATCTGTTCGTCGACCTGCTGTCGGCGCTGCGCGGCGGCGCGCAGCAGACGGTCAGCCCGGACATCGAAGGCATCACCGGCCGACCAGCCATATCGCTCGAAACGTTTCTGACCGCGAATCTGGCGTCGTTTCGCGCCTGACCGCACACAGAAACTCCGCTCTGTGAGAATCCGCACAGACCGAAGTGCCTCCAACGCCCACAGTTTAAATATTACTGTGGGTGACTTTGTTTGAAGCAAAAATAGTAGTATAAATTACGCGATACCGTGTATTGGGGGAGGCATGTTCAATGGATTTTCTGAAGCCTGCGCCGGCCAGGCCGATTGTGCTCGGCAACATGTCGGAGGTTACCGCCCTGACGCCGATCCGATGGGGCCGGGTGCCAGGCGAGCGCCGCACCTATGAAGAACGGCTGCGTTTCGTCGTCAAAGCCCTGGCGGACAAGCTGGAACAGGGTCTGCCGTCCGAGCTTCACCTCATCCACACGCTGCATTTCGGCCGCATCACGATTTTGCGTCCAGAGCAATATCTCGTCTATTCGGAGCTTACCGGCTCCGCCGGCCCCGGCATCCCCGATCCCGTCGACGATTATCCGTCGGCGGACATGCCGCATCCCAAACAGACGCATCGGTCCTGGGTGCTCACCCAGGTCGTGTTCGATGGCGATGTGAAAGCCTATTTCCGCGACGTTGCCGATATGTTGAGCACGAAGTTCGATGCCATCTTCGAGAATTGCGAGGATTATCCGGGAACGGCCGATTTCGAGGCCTTCTGGTCGTGGATCGCAACGTATCAGGTGCAAAGCGACATGTTCTATTGCCCCTATCCCAACATGTCCGTGCCACGCATCAAACAATTGGAAGATTTCAAGCGGCGCTTCGACGTGTTTCTGGCCAAGGTGCGCGGACCGAACGGCGATCGTGTGGAAAACATGGACGAACTGTTCGATGCGTTCGTGCGCGAATCCGCGGCGTATGCGTCCGGTTTTCCGGCGCGGGGGGGCGTTTATGAAAGCCGGCTGTCAGACAAGGAGGGGCAGTGATGAGACTGGAAAGCCAAATCAGGCCATATGACGCACGGACCGCGCCGCCTTTCGCCGAAGTCCAGGCCAATCTCGGCCGGGTGTCCAAATATGCCGAGGGCCAGACACGCGACTGGTCGCTGTTTTTCTTCTTCCGCATCATGAAGGAATCGGAGGTCAAGACCACCCGGGACCTGTTTGACAGCCTGCGCAAAGCTGGCGAGGCGTGCGCCACCGACAAACCGGGCCCGGATCACCGGCGCGTCATGGCAGAAGCCGCCGCGGGTGTCGACAGCAGCCTGTCGAACCCGACCACCTTGATCGACAAGGGCGGCAACGCGGAAGAGGAACTGGCGGCCACCGAAGCGGCGGAGGGGGATGGCGCGGATTCAACCGGCGCACCAACGCATCGCGGTCCGCAGCCGGCCGACGCGTTCTTCGCCTGGCTGCGGCTGGTGGCCAATGGCGACCGAGGGGGTCTCGGCTTGGACCGGACGACCGCCGAACAGACCGCGCTTGACCTCTTCAGCATCGCTGAAGCAGGCCCCGCGTTCGATCCGGAGACCGAGTTGCATCTGCTTTGCGGCATGCTGGACGATGACGGCGACGTGCTGACCATTGTCGACACGATCTTAAGTCGCATCGCCGGGCACATCCTGACGCACCGCAATCGGCCGGAAACACTCAGTCAGATCGTCGACACGATCATCGGTTTTGGCGCCTGCCTTACGGAAAAGCCGGTCTCCTCGGCCGTCTTCTTCCACCGGCTGACCGAGATGTTCCGCGCGTTGCTGGCCAACAGGACACTGGCGCGACTGCTGATCGGCCAGTTCGGTGGCACACCACAGGAGGCCGGCCGGTTTGCCGTTCGAGGCAAACTGCCGCTGACCTGCTTCTACGAACTGCTGCGTCAGGCGGCACCGGCCTTCTGGCGCCGGGACGACCTGACCCGCATCGACGGCGTTGACGCGGCCGCCGAGGCCGCCATGAACGATCAGGGCATGGAGAGCTTCCTTGACATCGTCGAATTGACCGACGCGGCGCTTGACGAAAGGATGAAGCGCGTCACCGATAAACCGGAAAAGGCCGCTTCATTGCGCGAGCAGGCCCGCGACCTGCATGCCCGGACCGGCGGACCGTCGATGCTGAGGGCCGAGGCGGAGGACGAGGCCGTCCGCGCGAAGCGCGACAAACCCTTCGCGTCCTCGTCCCCGCCGCTCGATCCGGCGCCGATCAATATCGCCTTCACCTATTCCGGCCTCGATGTGCTGCGCGTCCATCCCGTAACGCTCGCCTCCTTCCCCGGCGCCTTCAAGGAAGGCATGGCGGCGCGGGCGGAACATCTGGGTGATACCGGGCCGAGCGCGCCCGAGTTCTGGGACGGCGAGTTGGGCCTGAAAAGCGTGCATGGCTATTTCCTCGGCGGTTTTCAGGCCGGCTCGAAGGCTGCGCCGGTGACACACGAGGCATGGCTGGCGCTACGCGAGGACATTCGTCTGTTCAACGGTCGCATCGGACCGCGCGGGCAGTTCCTGCGCACGCTGCTCGGTACGCTGTTTCGCGTCTTCGGTATGGAGATCGTCCATATCGAGATGGGCCAGGACCCCTATCGGCTGGACGAGGAGGGGCGCATCGAGAAGCTCGAGCATCGGCTGGAACATTTCGGCTTTCGTGACGGTCTCAGCCAGCCTTTCGTCAATATGGGCCTGAAGGATCCACCGGCCGGCGGTGGCACGCCGCGGCGCAATCGCACCTGGGGGTCGGTGGCACCCGGCGAGATCTTCCTTGGCCATCCGGACGCGGACGGCGTCTGCCACCGCCAGCCTTGCAGCCACAAGCTGCGTCACAACGGCACCTTTCTGGTCTTTCGCAAGCTCGAGCAGGACGTCGCCGGCTTCCGCAACTTCCTGAAGAACCAGCGGCCGGACGACGAACAGGAGCAGGAGAGGCTGGCGGCGCAATTCATGGGCCGTTGGAAGAACGGCACACCGCTTGTTGTCGCCCCGAAACACCCCAGAGATCTGGGCCGCGACCTCGACGGCAAGCTCAACGACTTCCTCTACGCCGCAGACGACCCGAACGGCGAACGATGCCCGCTCGGCGCCCACGCACGCCGCTCCAACCCACGCGACATCGGCGGGCCCGGCGTCGTCGACCGGCACCGGATCCTGCGCCGCTCGATCGCCTATGGCGGCCCGCTCCTGGATGACGATTCGCCCGGCGACGGCGAAAAGCGAGGCCTCCTGTTCGTTGCCGCCAATTCGCGGATTGAGCAGCAATTCGAGGTGATTCAGTCACGCTGGATCAATCACGGCGAGTTTCTCGGCCAGGCCGGCCTCGGACGCTGCCCGATGATCGGCGCTAATGACGGAACGGTCTGGGATTCGTTCTGCGAATCGGGCAGCATTGCCCGGGTCACCCACCTGCCGCGCTTTGTGATCACCCGCGGCGGTGACTATTTCTTCGCCCCGAGCGCCTCGGCCATCCGCGTCCTGGCGCGCGGCGAGGCGGATGTCTTTGCGCCGGAGAAAGGCGAAGAACCGCCGCGCCCGTTCCGGATGGGCTTTGCGCGCACGCCGGCGCTGTTCGATCCGCAGAGGATCAGGACCTATATCGGTGCTTTCATGAGCGGTGTCAGATCGATCCGGGTTCCGATGCCTGAAACATCCGACAGGCCACTGACTCCGGATCGGCAACAACCAGCCGACCCAGATCGGCGGATCGGGGGCGACGTCGTCTTCATCGGCACCCATCAGGATGTGCGCCAGGTGATGAGCGACAATCGCGACGACGACGACAAGAATTATCACTTCTCCGTCGCCCATTATCGGCAGACGGCGCGCCGCGTCACGCGCGGCCACGATATTCCGGTTGGCACTGAGCGCGGTCCGGTGACGGGTGCGGCGCGCAGGCGGCTTCACAGGATCCTCTATGAAGCCTGGACGGTGCTCGAAGAAGACATCGGGTTCAGCACGCGCTGGCCCGTCTTCGCGGACGCAGTGATGCAGGACGCCATCAGACGCACGGCCCGTTCGGGCCGAATCGACCTGATACAGGACCTGGCAACCGATACGATCTACGGCATCATCGCCAAGTTCTATGGCATCGAAGGCCCGGACTGGCTCACCGAGATCGCCCCGTCCCTGCCCTTCGCGCGTCAGCATGTGGGGCAGTTGCATCCGGACTGGCTGTCGGTCATGCGCGGCGAGGCACCACGCAATCCGCGCATGACCACCATGCAGATCTGGTCGATCCTGTTCCTCGCTGACCTGATCGCCAACGTGACCGCCCAGGAAGGCTTGAAATCGCTATCGCGGCAGTGCTGCTCGGAGTTCCTGATTCATATCGAGACGTTGTTGAAGCGGGTCCGGCAGGATCCGCCCGTCACGCCGGCGACGCTGCTCGACGCCTTTGTCGCCAATGAGGAGCGGATCATCGACGCGGTTCGCAATTCCGGCGAAATCGACCGCAACCCCGATTACAGTGTCGACGACTATTATTTCGACGTTACGGCAATCCTCTTGGAAACGACGGCGGCGACCATGGCCAATGTCCCGGCCATCTTCGGCAAGCTGATGAGCACATTGCTGGACCTGCGCATCGACGTCGCCACGCTTCTGCCGCTGTTGACGCGACAGCGTACCGACGGCGATACGTCCGGTCTTCGGCGCCTGATCTACGAAACCGACCGTATCAGCCCGTCCTTCGGCCTGTTCTTACGACATTGCGAGAAGGACATTGACCTCGACGGAACTGAGACACCGGTCAAACAAGGCGATTGGTTGCTGGCCCTGGTCAATGCCGCCAATCTGGACGCGTCGGTCTTCGAACAGCCCACCAGCTTTTCCCTGGCGCCGTTTCTGCCCGGGAGGCCGCGCGATCTGAACGACTATCTGCTGTTCGGCGCGTCCGGCGGTGACCGCGTCTGTTTCGGCCGCGATCACTTGGCGCTGTCGTTGCTCGAACGGCTGTTCATCAACGTCGCATCCATTCAGGGCCTGCGCCGGGTTCCCGGACCCGAAGGCGACCTGAAGGACATCGCTCGGGTCAATATCGGCCTTAAGGCGCGTTTCGCCAGGACATCGTAGCGTCGGCAGTGGCCCGACGCTCTATAGCCAGGTGTCGAGGTCGAATTCCTGGGCAAGGCGATGCAATTGCGCACGATCTTGGACCAGTTGCGCCGCATCCGGGCGCGCCTGCTCCAGCAGGCGGATTCGGGTCGCCAGGCCGCGACAGTGCAGAGAGCGGCTTTTCAACTTTTCGGCAAGCTCAACCGCCCTGTCGATGGTGGCAAGACCCTCCGCGATTTCGTCGGCACGAAGCAACGCCTCGGCCACCCCGTTGAGCGCATAGAAACACTCGACCTGCCCGGTGCGGCCCTCGGCAATCGCTGCCAGGCCCCTGCGGCACATCTCCAACGCTCGCGTTATCTCTCCGGTCCGCGCCAGAGCAACGGAATAATGACCAAGCACAGTGGCTCGGCTGGTATCGTACCCGTTGCGATCGCACTGAATCAGGGCGGCTGAAAGGCTGCCGCGTGCCTCCTCGTCGCAGCCGAGCATCAGCAGACAGGCACCGCGCACACTGTCAGCCAGCGCCTTCGCATAAGGATCGTCCGCACGTTCAGCGATGTCCTTCGCTTCATTGCCGCTTACAAGCGCTTCTTCGACGTGACCGGTATCCATCAACGTCCAGGCCAGGAAAACACGCACCATCGCACTTGGAACCGCTGTGGCACCGAGCCGCGCGAATTCCAGGTCGCCGGTCAGCATGGCGCGCATGTCGCCCAGCAGTCGGATAGCAGAGGCGACATCCGACGTGATCCACAACAGCAGCGCATGCACGAGTTGAGCGGCGAAGATGTGGGGGATCGAATTGAGCTGCCGCGCACTCGTCAACGCTAAACGGGAATAGGCCAGCCCCTCGTCAAACCGGCCTTCGAACCAGCGTATGGTCGCCAGCTGGCAAAGAGTGCCGCAGGTCTTTTCCGGCCGATCCTGCAAGCGCGCGATTTCCAACGCCTGGGCGAAATGCGGCGCGATGCGGCTGAATTCGCCTATCTGAAGCATTGACGTGCCGGCCATCAATACGAAATCGACGTAGCGGGATCGGGACTCCTCTCCGAGTTGGTCGATACAGTGCAAAGCCCGATCGAAAATCATCTGCAGCGAGCCCATGGCAGAGGTTCTGCGGGCCTGAAGGCCGGCCCCGCCAAAGATAATCCAGCGCATTTGGCAGATCGCCCGCTTCCTGGGCATGAAAGGCGAGCAATTCATATTGACCATCCAAATCTCGGTGAAGCGCGATGATCGCTTGAACCGCCTGCTGATGGAGGGCGCGTCGCCTGCGCTTGGACAATGTAGTGGCACAGGCCTCCGCGAGAATCGCATGGCGAAACCGGATCGCCTGCGGTGTCACCGGCCAAAGAAAGCCCCAGTCCGTTAGTTCGCTGAGACCGGTCTCTAAGGTCGACCGATCTGCGTCAAGAACACGCTCGGCGATGTCCATGTCGACCTTTTCGCCCAATACGCTGAGAGATTGGGCAAAGCGTTTGGCGCGCATCGACAACCGGTTCAGTCGGGCATGAATGAGCGACTCGACGCTGATTGGCAAGGGATCGAAGCCAGCCGAGCCCTCGAGCTGCATGGACAGAAGAATCTGCTCGAGCACAAACGGAATGCCGTCAGCCTTTTCGACGGCACGACGCATAGTGTCCGTCGATACGGCCCGATCGCCGATGATCGTTTCGGCGATCTCGTTCATGTGGTGCGTCGACAGCGGCTCTAATCGAAGCATCGTGTCGACGATCCCCTCCAACGCCTCGGCCGCCTCCGGTCGCGCCGTCATGAAAAGCGCAACGCCCCGCGGTGCGAAGCGGTGCGTGAGGTCGAGCAGGCTGGCGCGGCTCTCAGGATCGACCAAATGGAAATCCTCGATGGCGACCACCGTCGGCTCGTCAGCCGTCAAATGCAGCAGAATCTCGATGAAGACGCGGCTGATCTGCGCCTGTGTTGGCTGGTAGCTCTGTCGGTCCGCATCCTGCGCCTCTGTCCGCAACAGAAAGGGAACAATGTCCTCATCCTCGCGCGGCAGCCGGGCGGCTTCCAGAAGCTGGGCCTGCAGCCGCCGCGCATCGACGTCGGCGCGGCGCATCGATTCGGCGATCAGCGATTCAAACACGGCAAAAGGTGTCGTGCGCTGATGGGCCGCCGCATGAAACCACAGGAGATGGCGACTGCCGGCACGATCGGCCAAAGCCTCCGCCAGCAACCGGCTCTTCCCGATCCCCGGCTCGCCGACAAGCGCAACCGCGCGAAACGGGCTGTCGGTGTCTGGAAGCGCGTCGCGCAGCACACCAAGTTCCATCTGGCGGCCTGCCAGAGCGCCTGCGCTTTTTGCTCGCCGCGGTGCGACGGAGTCGCGCGTCGGCGCATCGGTGACGAGAAAGGTTTGCGCCCCGATTTTCCCCAGGGCCGCAATGTTCTCAACCCGCTCGACACCTGGCGGCGCACGACACAGTTCAAGTGTCTTCGAACTGACAAGAATGCCGTTGGGCGGTGCCCGCTTCTCCAGCGCCGAGGCCAGGTGTACCGTGCCGCCGACCGTGTCGAGGCGGCTGCCGCCATCGAAATCGATCTTGCGCAGGCCGACCAGTCCGGAATGGATGCCGACGCGAAACCGCGCCGGCTTATCGTCCGGACCGATGATGCGATCGTCGCCGCGCGCCCGGGCGACGATCTGCATGGCCGCCCGGCAAGCCATGTCGGCGTGGTCCTCGAGCGAATCGGGCTAGCCAAAGACGCCGACACCGCCGTCGCCGGAGAAATTGAGCAGATGACCGTAGGCGCCGTTGATCGATCCAAGGATACACTCGAAGATCCGGTCAAGGAAATCCTGTGCGTCATCCGGATCGCACTCCGCGATGTGATCGGTCGAACCGATCGTGTCGACGACCAACACCGTCACGAGGCTGCGTTCGGATGTCGCCTCGGTCGTGGAGACCGCGGTCTTCAACGGCTTTGCAGGCAAACTGTGTTCCCTTGTCCGGCTTTTTAGGGAAATACAACGCCATAGCGCGATCGGCAACAGATGCGGTCGATCCCGCCGCCCGTGCCCGAACCGCCGGACCCCGGCACCGGCTCCGTCAATGTGCGAAAACTCACAGAAAACCACCCCGCCAACGCACAAGGTGTCACTAGGGCGGCATGCATGGATTGGGGCATGATTTCGATGTCGATGCGCCCTGCGCTTGCAGTTGCGCGAGGATGCGTGACGTCTCGTCCACCGGTCCGGTCGGCAGGGCCCGCCTGCGACCAATCCATTGCATGTGACATGGATCCGAGGTGGATAGGATGGACAATTTCAGCGGCCAGAATCTTGAAAGCATGGGGCTCAGCGTGGCGAAGGATCCCGCTGTCTGCCTCGTCTACAACATCTTCGGACAACGAGGGCAACGCGTCTCGCGATCGGATTTCTACAGAACGATCCTGAAGGAACAAAGAGAAATCACAGCGGAGGCCCTTAACCAAAAGGATAAGAACACCCCGAAAATCTGTGCAGAAGGCGATTCTTGGATAATTATACTTTGGCCATGGTCTCAAATACTCGGATATCATCGTACTTTTTTTGATGTTATACAGGAGAAGTTATATTACAACAATGAACTCGGCTATCCCGGCGATACATTTCAGCAGATGCTGACGGAGAAGGACTACGAAAATCCGATGAAATCCGGCATTTTCGATTTCTTCATCTTCTCCGGCGGTGGCAATGACGTTTTGGGAGGTGGGGCGCTCTACGACCTGCTGAAATGGAGGGAAAGCGGCCATCAGTCGGAAAACCCAAAGTACTATGTCGACGATCGCATCCTGCACGACCGGCTGGAAACCCTGAAAAGCGGCTATCTGACGATCGCCAAGGAGGCCTGGGTCTGGTCGTCGCAAAAGACCCGCATGCTGGTCCATGGCTATGATTATCCGATCCCGCGCAGGAACGAGCCCTGGCTTGGCCGGCCGTTTGAAAGCCGCGGCTACGATCTCATCGCCGATGCCGATCTGATCGGCACCATCCTGGAACTGCTGGTTGATCGCTTCTACGCCATGCTTGAGGACGTCGCAGCGGAAAGCGCCAATGTGATTGTGGTCGATCTGCGCCGGGTCTGCGCCGGCCGATGGCATGACGAACTGCATCCGACAACCGCCGCGTCACGCGACTTTGCGCAGCGATTCATCGACGTCATCGGCCCGCCTCGCGTCGGGTGAGCCCTGGACAGGGCGTGTCGGCGCGCTACAAATTTGACATGGACAATCAGAGCGTTTCAGCCGATATCGGCGCGCTTTCGCAATGGCTGCAATCGGAGGCCCGCCTGATCGGCGGCACGGAGGCAACCGATCAGGCGATCGTCGACCGACTGATCGACACCGGCCTGCCATTGGCGCGCTACACGACGGGGGTGCCGAGCCTGCATCCGCATGTCGACAGTTTTTCGACGCTGTGGGAACGCGGCAAGGGCATGACAATCCGTCATTTCCGCCAGGAAACCGCCGACAGCACGGAACTGGACCGCAGCCCGATCATGATCGCCTACCATCAGGGCCGCTCGCAACGCTATCGGCTGGAGGGTGACCCGGACGACGGCAAGTACAGCCTGCTGACGACATTCCGTGAGGCAGGCCTGACGGATTATGTCGTGCTTGCCCTGCCCTTCAGCGACGGTTCGCACAAGGCGATGAGTTTCGCCACCGACCGGCCGGGCGGTTTCTCGGACGCCGATATCGACCTGCTGCACGGGTTGCGCCATCCGATGGCGGCCGTCATCGAACTCGGTTATCTGCGACACATGTCCGTCACGCTGATGGAGACCTATGTCGGCCCGGTGGCCGGACGCCGGGTGCTCGACGGTGCGATCCGGCGCGGCTCAGGCGAAACGCTGCGCGCCGTTATCTGGTTCTGCGACCTGAAAGGCTTCACCGCGCTGTCGGAACGGCTGCCGGGCCAGGTTCTAATCGACACACTGAACGCCTATTTCGACGCCACCACCTCGGCGATCGAAACGCAAGGCGGCGAAATCCTGAAATTCATCGGCGACGCCGTGCTGGCGATCTTTCCGCCGGCGCAGGGCGATATGGCGGCGGCGGCCGGGGCGGCGCTGGACGCTGCGCGGGATGCGGCACAGCAGATCGAACGGGCCAACGAAGAACGCGTCGCGGCAGGCGCACCAGCGATCGAATGCGGCATCGCACTGCATGTGGGCGATGTCATCTATGGTAATGTCGGCGGCCGCAACCGGCTGGATTTCACCGTAATCGGACCGGCCGTCAATCTCGCCAGCCGCATCGAGGCACTGACCCGCGACCTCAACCGTCAGGTGCTCGTCTCGGCGGATTTCGCAGCAGCGGCCACGGGCGATTTCGAGGATCTCGGCAGCTTCGATCTCAAGGGGCTGGCTCGACGGCAGAGCGTCTTCGCGCCTTTGCCGCCGCGATAGCGAACGTCACGCCGGTCAACGGTCGCCGCGCAGTTCGAGGCCGATCTGTTCCAGCCGCGCGGCGATCGCCTCGGCCTCAGCATCGCCACTCTCCAACAGATTGACGGCACCGCCGGGGTCCGTGTCGATGTCGAACAGATGGCGGCCGGTCTCATAAAGCTGCAGAAACTGATAGCGGCCATCGCCCACCGTCCAGCCGCCATTATCGGCCATCGGCATTCCTTCGGGCGCTTCGAGGTCGGCATAAAGAAAGGCGCGTCCGCCATCGGCGTCCGACGACAGGAGCGGTTTGAAACTGATACTGTCTTCGGCCGGCGTCGCGGCGATGCCGGCGAGATCGGCGATGGTGGCGAACAGATCGGTGGTGTTGATCAGCGCCGCCTCCCGCTCGCCCTTGCGGGTGATGCCCGCACCCGACACCACCATCGGCACGCGCACGCCGCCGGGATAGAGCGTGCCTTTGACGGTCGCGCTCGTATACGGAGCCTGTGCGACCTGTTCCGGCGTTCCGTTGTCGCCGATGAAAATGACGACCGTGTTGTCGCGCGCATCCGGTTCGAGCGCATCGAGCAAACGTCCGATTTCGTGGTCTAGCGCCTCAAGCGCCGCCAGGTAATAGGGCAGCGGGTCGGCCCGCATGGCCGCGCGGCTGTCATCGAGCTGCCGGTCGTGCAGACCCTCCGGCGGCACATGGAATGGCGTGTGCGGCGCCGTATGGGCGAGCCACAGAAACCACGGTCCGGTCTGCGCGGCAAGCCAGTCGATGGCGATGTCGGTGAACAGCGTCGTCGCATAGTCCGTCGCGTCCGCGGTGGCGCCATCGGTCGTCAGCGGGAAGTCGTAATAATCGGGCAGCGTGCCGGAGATGAAGCCGGAATAGAAGCCGACGCCCATAACTTCCGGATTGTCATCGCCGCCATTGTCGTCGTCGGACAGATGCCATTTGCCGATCACCGCATGGGCGTAGGATACCGGCGCATAGCCGTCCAAAAAACGCTGCAGGGACAATTCGTCAGGATTGATGCCGCCGCCGAACGGCCCGCCGGAAGGATACAGCACGCCGGTGCGGAAGCCGTAGCGTCCGGTCAGGATGGTCGCCCGAGTCGGCGAACACACCGGCTGCGCCCAGACATTGTCGAACACCAGCCCGTCCCGGCACATGGCCTCGAGCACCGGCATATCGGGTTTCTCGGCATCGAACGGATAGCACGGGCTCACCTCGAGACCCATGTCGTCGGCGATGATGAGCAAGACATTCGGAGGGTCACCGTCCTGCGCCATCGCGTTGGGGCCGCCGGCGACTGCGAAGGTCGCGGCCAACGCCACCAGAAATGCCCTCATCCCGATCCCTCCTTGCTCAGCTCGTCGCACCCGCTCAATTTGGAGACGTGTTGCCCGTTCCGTTGAACATGCCGGACAGCTTCGCCGCCGCGGACATCCGAGAGTCGATCAAACGCCGTCGTGTCGCGCCCGTCCGATCATGCGCAGGAGCGTCGGGTCCCGATCGATGACATGGTGTTTCAGCGCGGCCAGCACATGCACCGTGATCAATCCCATCAGACAATAGGCAACGACCGCATGAATGTCGGCCGCGGCCG
>Ga0056108_1000416_pt1 | contig 12870 bp, 13 predicted proteins | sample WorMetG1BERMUDA1_FD_83875 | JGI IMG/M metagenome (GOLD analysis project Ga0056108, IMG submission 83875) | Marine gutless worms symbiont microbial communities from Max Planck institute for Marine Microbiology, Germany - Inanidrilus... ... | reverse complement strand
TCAAAGACGCTCTCAGCCCCTCCAAAAGGCCCCACTTCGCGCCAAAACAGCGCAACCCAAGGCCCAGCGACGCCAACCAAGCTACAAGCGCATCCGCCCGACCGTTTTCACACGGCCAAGACCTTTATCGGAAGCTCAACGAGGGGGCCGGAAACCCGGAAGGCGAGATCGACCTCGCGGGTCGCCTTCGCCCGGCCCGAGAACCACCGCCGAGAGATGGTCTCCGTGTCGCCGACTTTTGTCGCGCGGACTGGCCGAACGATCTCTGCCGGCGGCGGCACCGCCTCTTCGCAGCCGACGACGAAAGCCACACCAAGGAACATGAGTACGGTGGAGAGCGATCGCGCGATGTGCATGTCGGATTTCCGTCCATGTCGTTTCTGGGGAGGTCGTTTCATGGCATCACCGCAAGACGCGTGCCGTATCGCGACGGGCGTTAGCAAAAGGCGGCCGCCGCGTCCCATTCCCGTGTCACCAGGCGGCACGCCCCCAGTTCATCCATTGCGACCTCGTTGTCGCCGTTGCCGTCGGTGGCACCGAATTGCGCAATCGCGGCCCAATCGAACCCGTAGCCCGTGAGCCTGCCATCTCCGTCGACGTCCGCCGAGTCAAAGTTTCGGGTGCGAGGGCAACGATTTCGTCCGTGACGACATATGGGGGCGCTCCCGTCGGCCTATATGGATGATCCCGCACGCCATGCCGCACGGCGCGGCACGGAATCGGACGACAGCCTGCAAAGGGTTTCCCCACCGGGACGTCCGCAACCAATTTACTGTCCGCCGTCTGGTCGTGTATAGGTGATCGGCATGAGCACCGAGGTCCCCACCGCAGCGGCGGCGTTGCCCGAACAGATGACCCGCGAGGAGATCCGTGGGCTGATGTCGCGGCTCTCCGACGCCGAGGTCCGCGAGCTGCTGATCCGTCAGCTGGACAAGGCTGCGGTCGCGGACGAGGCGCCGGACGCCGGTTTCATTGGCGGTTCGGAAGTTACCCTCAACGTTCTGCGCGAGAAGCTGGCCCCGATGCTGGAGGCGGTGCCTCGGCTCCCCGAGATCGGCCCGGTATTGATGGACCACGTATCGGCCGGCCAGGGTGCGGGTTACTTCGGGCTCATGGTTCTCGGGCTCCTGCTGATGGCGGCGGTCGGGCTGGTCGTGGAACGTCTGTTCCTGCGACTGCTTCCGCGGATCGGTGGCGCGGAGGGCGGCACGCGCGCGAATACGCTCACCGGCCGGTTCTGCATCCAGCTGGTGATCCTGGTGCGGGATTTCCTGGGGATCGTCGTCTTTGGCGTCGCCGTGATCAGCGTCTTCTTCCTCCTCGATCACGGGCACGAACCGACACGCCAGGTGATCACCGCGGTGGTCTGGGCGATCCTGATCATCCGTGGCGTCGCCGCGCTCTCACGTTTTGCCGTGGCGCCGCGCGCGTCTGCGTTGAGGCTGCCGCCGCTGGACGATGCGACCGCCGGGACCCTGCACCGCCAGGTGACGTTGATCGCCGGCACCATCACCGTCGGTTACTTCTTCGGCGAGTGCGTCCACGCCGGGCCCGCCGGATGGTCGCCGGGAAATGGCACATCATCGTCACCTGGTTTCTCATCGGGCTTTTGCTGATCAGCGCCGCGCAAGAGCTGATCACCGGCGAGGACGTCATCGGCGCGGTCATTGCCAGCCTGCTGATCTTCGTCGCCCTGCCGATCGTCGATTGGCTGATGGGGGTGGTGTTCGCGCGCCTGCTCGGCGTCTCCGGTCCGGCCCCCGGGGAAACGGAACCGGCGACGGCCGCCGCTGATCAAACGGAGGACTCGACAGACGACGGCGAGCAGCCGCTCTCCGAGCACGCCATCGCCATGCGCCTGCAATACCGCGACGTGCTGGTCCGCAACTTCCGCATCGTGCTCGGTGTGCTCGGTGTGCTGGTGCTCGCCGGCCTCTGGGACATCGACATCCGCGACTTCGCGGCAAGCGGCGTCGGCGAGACCGTCGCCGCGGCGCTCGTGGACATCGTCATCACGCTGATCCTGGCGTCCGCCGTGTGGGGCATCGTCAAGACGGCGATCCAGCAGGCGGCGGCCTCGGACGAGGCCGACCACGAGGCGCACGAGGCCGGCGACATGGGCGGCAAGGGCGGTGCCCGCCTGCAGACCCTGGTGCCCCTTTTCGGCCGGTTCCTGCTGGTGACCATCACCGTCATCGTCACGCTGATCATCCTCTCGGAGCTGAGCGTCGACATCGGGCCGCTGATCGCCGGCGCCGGCGTCGTCGGCCTCGCCGTCGGGTTCGGCGCCCAGACCCTGGTCAAGGACATCCTCAGCGGCGTGTTCTTCCTCATCGACGACGCCTTCCGGGTCGGCGAGTACGTGGTTATCGGCGAGGTCCGCGGCATGGTCGAGCACATCTCGATCCGCTCGCTCAGGCTGCGCCACCACCGCGGGCCGGTGCACACCATCCCCTTCGGCGAGATCAGGCATCTCACCAACTACAGCCGCGACTGGGCGATCATGAAGCTGGAGATGCGGCTGCCCTTCGACACCGACCTCGAGAAGGTTCGGAAACTCGTCAAGAAGGTCGGCCAGGAGATGATGGACGACCCGGTGCACGGCCCCAACTTCCTGCAGCCGGTGAAGTCCCAGGGCGTGAACCGCATGGACGACTCGGCGTTCATCGTCCGGGTCAAGTTCATGGCCAAGCCGGGCGAGCAGTTCACGCTGCGGCGCGAGGTGTTCCGGCGCATCCAGGAATCCTTCGCCGAGAACGGCATCCAGTTCGCGCCGCGCCGCGTCATTGTCGACACGCTGGCCGCGCTCTCCGGCGCCGCCGCAGCCCTTGCGGCCGAGGCCGACGAGGACCATGCGAAGGTGACCAATCCGGTCGGCGATGGTGCCGGCGATCATGCCGATGAGCATGCCGGTGGCGGCGATGACGGAGACAATCCAGCCCGCGGCAACGATCCCAAGACCGAGATCGGCGCGGATATCGGGCAGGGCCGGCGGCGCCTTGCCGACGTGGGCGGCGGCGATCATTCCGGCGCCGAGACTGGCCGCGACCACCACCCAATTGGTGCGGGCCGGCGGGCCGGCGGGCGGGTCAGCCATTCCAGCCCGCCTCAGGCATTGTCCGGGACCATCCCGGCGTCCTGCTGGCGCTTGCGGACGACGCCGACCCGCGTGTCGATGCCCTCGAAAAAAAACGTCTTGTCGAAGGCGGGCCGTGGCGGCGTGCGCTCAAACCAGTCGATGGTCCGGGGAATGCGCTTCGGGTCCCCGAACTCCGGAATGACGTGGAACATGCGCCCGACGAAGGGGATCATGGCGATGTCGCCGAGAGAGAAGACCGAGCCCGCCAGCCATGGTCCGTCGGCGAGGTCATGCTCCATCTCGTGCAGGGTCCGCATCGCTTTCTTGTGAGACTCCTCGATTTCCTTTTCGGCAAACCCCTCCCGCGCCACAGCCTTCCATGGGGCCCGCCGCTCCTCGGTCGGTCCCCGGCTGAGATCGTCGTCGAGTTCCTCGTCGGTGAACTGGAAGGCGATGGGGCGGCTGAGGACGTCCCAGGTGGCAACGAACACGGCCTGACAGCCCACGCCGTCGGTCCACCGGATCCCTTTCTCCATGCGCGCCCGTTCGCTCGGATCCTTCGGCGTCAAGGACGGTTCGGGAAAGACCGCATCGAAGTATCGAATGATGTGGGACGACTCGGTGACCGGCTCGCCGCCATGGACCAGGGTCGGCACCACGCCCTTGGAGTTGAGCTTCAGGTATCCGGGATCATGTTGTTTGGACTTCTGCAAGTTCAAACCCCGGCTCTTGAAGTCGATCTTCTTCTCGAACAGGCATACCCGCACCTTCTTCGAACACGTCGATGCAAGGCCGTGATAGAGCTCGATGGTTACCGCGTCACTCCCGATATCGCATCATACCGTATCCGGAATGGTGCGCTAATCCGGCGCAGGCGGGTCTCAGGCACGCGTTCGACACGCAACTCACGAGAGCGGGCCTCCCGGATTGGACTGGACAGGTGGCTGAGCGGCTGAAGGCGCTCCCCTGCAAAGGAAATATGGGCCAAAAGCCCATCGAGGGTTCGAATCCCTCCCCGCTCCGCCACCAAGCCTCTGATTCCAGGGAATTTTTCGTCCGAATGTGAGCCGGCTCGATTCTCCGCCGCGGTGGACGGCGTCGTGGGCGAGCGACCAGCGCTACCGTGCGCCTTCGACGACCGCTTCCACACGGACGCGGTTGGGAATCGGACCAACGGCGCCCATGCCGGTGGTGGTCAGCGAGGCGGCGACGTTGGCGTAGCGTGCGGCCCTGAACGGATTGCCGTGGGCGACGTATTCGGCGAGGAACGCCCCGGCGAAGGTGTCGCCGGCGCCGGTGGCGTCGATGGGGTCAACGGGGTTCGGCGGCAGGATGCGGCGCTCGTCGGATGTGGCGACGAGCGAGCCCTTCTCGCCCAGCTTTAGCGCCACGACTTTCGCGCCGTAGCCGAGATGCAGATCGGCGATGGCGCCCGCGTCGCTGAGACCGACGAGTTCGGCCGTGTCGTCGACGCTCGGGAACGCCAGATCGCACTGGCGCATGGCCTCGGTGATCACCGCCCGGGCGCGGGCCAGCGGCCACAGCTTGAGCCGCAGGTTGGAATCGTAGGAGACCAGGGTGCCGGCCTCGCGGGCGATGGCCATGGCATGGAACACGGCATCGCAGGCGCTGGTGCTGATCGCCTGGCTGATCCCCGAGACGTGCAGCACCTTGGCGCCGCGGATGTAGTCGGCGGGCACGTCGTCCGGCCCCATCAGGCTGGCCGCAGAGCCGGCCCGGAAGTAGGCGAAGTTGCGGCCCGACGGCGTCGGGAACACGTAGTAGACGCCGGTGTTGGCGTGGGCATTGCGGATGACCCGCGCGGTGTCGACGCCTTCCTCGGCCCACAGCGTCATGAACGCCTCGCCGAAGTCGTCGGCGCTGACCGCGGTGAGGTAGCCGACCGACGCCCCCTGGCGGGCCGCGGCGATGGCGGTGTTGGAGGTATCGCCGCCGAAGCCCCGCAGATAGACGGTGCCGTGCGTCGCGTCGGAGCTCTCGGTGAACTCCAGAAGCGGCTCGCCGAGGCAGATAATGTCGGGCTGCATGGTCTCCTCCGCCTCAGATGCGGCCGTACTTGGCCAGACCCTCGCGGAGCGAGCCGCAGTCGATGATCAGCCTGGCCTGCTCGGCCTCGCGCTCGTCGATCTCACGCGCCATGGCCAGCACCTCTTCGGCGTGGTCGCGCGGCACGACGACGACGCCGTCGACGTCGGCGACGACGATGTCGCCGGGGGAAACCAAAACGTCGCCCACTTCGACCTCGACATTGGCGGCGATGGACTTGAACCGGCCGAGGGTGGTGCCGGGCGAAACCGCCCGCGCGTAGACCGGAAAGTCGTAGTCGCGTTTGATCTCGACGAGGTCGCGGACGGCGCCGTCGAGGACCGCCGCCTCGTGCTTGTTGGCGACGGCGCCCGCGGTCATCAGCCCGCCCCAGACAGCGACGTCGGCAACGCCGCCGATGGAAATGACGATGACGCTGCCGGCCTCAGATTCGTCGATGGCGTCGAGCGCATGCTGCGGCGGCCCGAACTCGGTGGTCGGTCCTTCGAGAATGGTCACCGCCGGTCCAACGATCTTACGGTCGTTGATGCGCGGCTTGATTTCGTGGCTCATGTAGCCGCGGCGGCCGGCGACCTTGTCCACGGCATCGGCGGCCGAGGCGGTAGCGACGGCGCGAAAGCCTTCAATGAGCGCGGCTTGATTCATAATCGGAGTCCTTCTGTCCTGTCGGTTTCGAGCCGGGCCGGCGTCCCGGCGATGGCGCCGGGCGCACGGGGCACCGGACGTGTGGATCAGTCTTCCCAGCGGTTGACCCAGGCCGTCGGGCGTTCACCGCGGAAGACCAGGGCGATCTGTTCTGCCGCCTTGGTCTGCAGCTCGGCGACCGAGGCGTCCGAGTACCAGGCGGCGTGATCGGAGAGCACGGCGTTGTTCAGGGCCATCAGCGGATGGTCGGGTCCGGGGGGCTCCTGCTCGAACACGTCGAGGCCGGCTCCGAAGATGCGGTTTTCGCGCAGCGCCGCGACCAGCGCCGCCTCGTCGACCAGCGGTCCACGGCCAACGTTGACCAGGATCGCCGTCGGCTTCATCAGCGCGAATGCCGCCTCGTTGAAGATGTGGCGGGTGGCATCGATCAAAGGCGCGTGCAGGGAGATGACGTCGCTCTCCCGACAGAGTGTTTCGAAGTCGGTGCGAACGACATCGGCCTCCTCCGCCTCCTCGGCGCTCAGGCTCGGATCGACGACCATGGTGCGGGCGAAGCCGAAGGCCTTGAATTTCTCGTGGGCGCGGTGGGCGATGCGCCCGAAGCCGAACAGCCCCAGCGTGGTGCCGCGGAGCGGCAGGACGATCTGTTTCTGGCCGATGCCCCACTGCCCCTCGCGGACCTCTCGGTCGCGGGTGACGATGCGGCGGTTGACGGCCAGCATCAGGGCCACCGCATGGTCACTGACCGAATCGATACCGTAAGTCGGCACGTTGGCGACCGGGATGCCGCGGCGTTGCGCGGCCTTCACGTCGATGTTGTCGGTGCCGACGCCGTAGCGGACGATGATCTTGCAGTCCTGCATGGCGTCGATGACCGCTGCCGAGATCGGCGACTCGCGCACCAGCACGGCATTGGCATCGGCGACCGCGGCCGTGATGGCCGCCGCATCTCCATCCCATCGATCGCCTGGACCTCGGCGTTGAATGGCGCCAGGACGGCCCGCTCGGCGCCGTAGTCGGTGTATCCGGGCTCAATCACCACGACCTTCGGGGAAGAGGGGAGTTGCGAGGACATCACGGTCACGCTCATGTCTAGGGGTTGACGGTTCGACTATTGGGCGGCGCGGTACGCCTTGACCGCAGCGTCGAGCTTGTCGGGCCACTCGGCACCGATCTGGTCGACCACCCACGCCCGCACGGCCAGCTGCGCCTTCTCGCGGAACTTGGCCTTCTGGGCCGGGCTGAGCGGGGTCACCTTCAGGCCCTTCTCGCTGAGGATGGTGGTGGCGTTGGCGTCCTGCGCCGCTGTCATGCCGCGATGGATGACCATGGCGATGTGGGTGCACTGGTTCACCGCCGCCTGCTCGGCCTTGGAGAGGCCGTTGTAGAAGGCATCGTTCATCATGTAGGCGTGCCAGCTGAACACGTGCCCATCGAGGGAGACGTGCTTCTGGTGCTGATAGAGGCTGGCGTTGACGATGTTGGTGACGCCGTTCTCCTGGCCGTCGACGACGCCCTGCTGCAGCGCGCCGGGCAGCTCCGGCCACGGCACCGGCGTGGCGCTGGCGCCGAGGGACTCGACCAGCTTCACCCACACGGGCGCGGTCATCACCCGCATCTTCAGGCCGGCCATGTCGTCGGGCGACATGATCGCGCGCTTGGAGTTGGTGAAGTTGCGCACGCCGTTGTCGGCGAGGCCGAACATGCGGATACCGGTCTTCTTGCGCATGTCCTCGTAGAGCTCTTGGCCGAAGCCGCTGTCGGCGACCGCCCACGCCATCGCCTGATCGTCGAACAGGTACGGAATGGCGAAGACGGCGAAGGGCTTGTAGACGGCCGAGATCGGTCCGTCGTGGACGACCGCCATCTGGATCGTACCGAGCTGCAGGCCTTCCATGACCTCGGGGCCGCCGCCGAGCTGGCTGGCGGGGAACACCTTGACCTCGACCCCGCCTTCGGTCTTGCCCTCGACGCAGCCCTTGAAGGCGAGCGCGGCGGCGTGCTTGGGCGAGCCGAGATCGGCGGCCTGGAAGTGCGAGTACTTGATGGTCTTGGCGTTGGCCGCGAAGGGCACAACGCAGGCCATCGCGGTCGCTAGCAGGGTGGCTCTGAGTCTCATGGGTCTTTCCTCCTTGGGCAAAAAAACGTCGGGGGTCAGTGGTCAAATCCGAGGGCGATCAGCAGCGCGGTGCTGAGATCGGGGAACAGGATCACCAGGGCGAGGACGACAAGCTCGGCGAGCAGCAGCGGAATGATCGCCTTGGACACCGCCTCGAGCTTCAGCCGCCCGACCGTCGAGATGACGAACAGTACCGGCCCCACCGGCGGCGTCACCATGCCGATCGTGAGGTTGAGCACCAGCATCATGGCGAACTGCAGGGGATCGATGCCGAACTGGGCGGCCACCGGCCCGAGCACCGGCACCAGGATGATCAGCGCCGGCAGGGTGTCGATGACCAGCCCGCAGGCCAGCGCGAAGGCGGCCAGCAGGAACATCACCGTCAGCTTGTCCTCGGTCAGCGCGGCGATGGCTGAGGCCAGCTCCTGGGGGATCTGCAGGATGGTCAGCAGCCAGGCGAAGATCGACGCCAGCGAGACGATCAGCAGAACAGAGCCGGTGATGACGCCGGCGGTGATGAAGGCCTTGCCCAGCGCCGGCATGCTCAGGCTGCGGGTCAACAGCGTGCTGACCAGGATGGCGTAACCGACGGCGGCGGCGCTGGCCTCGGTCGGCGTGAAGACGCCGCCGAGGATGCCGCCGATGATCAGCAGCGGCATGACGATGGCCGGCAAAGCTTCCCAGAAGCTCTTGCCGAGCTGGCGCAGCGTCGGCCGCTCGGAATGGAACTGGTAACCGCGCTTCACCGAGATGACGTGGTTCGACGCCGCCAGGGTCAGGCCGAGCAGAATGCCGGGTACGACGCCGGCGAGGAACAGCCCGGCGACGGTGACGCGGCTGTCGGAGATGGCGTAGATGACCATCAGGATTGACGGCGGAATGATCGGGCCGATGGTCGCCGTCGCCGCCGACAGCGCGCCGGCGTAGTTGGCGTCGTAGCCGCCCTTGCGCATCATCCGCATGACGATCGCCGACGGCCCCGCCGCATCGGCCAGCGCCGAACCGGAGATGCCGGCGAACAGCATCGACACCATGACGTTCACATGGCCGAGGCCGCCGCGGATGTGGCCGACCAGGTCGTTGGCAAAGCGCAACAAGCGTTCGGTCATGCCTGAGACGGTCATCACCTCGGCGGCGAGGATGAAGAACGGCACCGCCATCAAGGGGAAGCTGTTGATGCCCTTGAACATCTGCTGGACGATGACAATGGAGGGGAATTCCCCGCCCATGAGGATCGCCACGGCGCCGGAGAGCCCCATGGTGAAGGCGACCGGAAAGCCGACGACCAGGGTGGCAAAGAACAGGGTAAAGAGGATCGGTGCCATCAGCCGGCCTCGCTCTCGCCGTTGAGGTCGTCGACGCTGGTGTCCACGCCCTCCCAATCTCGCTCCAGGAACCGGCGGGCGAACAGCAGCAGGTGGATGGCGAAAAAGGCCATGCCGATGGGAATGCCCAGGTATGGGATGCCGCGCGGGGTCTGGGTCACCATGGTCTCGGTGTTCCAGCCGAACACGGCGAAACGGATGCCGAAGTAGACGCCGCCCAGCGCAAAGGCCAGCAGGCCCCCGAACACGACGATGCGGATGAGCCTGCGCAGCCGCTCGTTCAAAAGGTCTTGCAGGACATCGATGGCCACATGCCGTCCCTCGCGCAGCGCCAGTCCGGCGGCAAGGAACGTGCACCAGATCATGGTGAACCGGCTGATCTCTTCGGCCCAGTTGATGGAGAAGCCGAACCCGTAACGGGTCACCACGTTGGTGAACACCAACAGGAACATCACCGCCATCATCGCGCCGATGAGCATCCTGTTGAGGGCGACGAACCCGCGTTCGATGTCCCGCATTGCGCTTCTCTCCCAAGGTGCCGCCGTGTTGTTTTCAGTCCGCGGATTCTGGTTGCACCGTTGTCGTTGACAACTGACATATTAGATGTTACATGTCGTGTCAAGCATATTTTATTCCCCTTGAGACGCGGCGGCCCCTATGACACCTTCGCCGCGGGCCAAAGACGGGGAGAGGCGATTTGCAGGGACGCGCAAAGGTGCAGAAGATTTCCCGCCCGAAATCGCTCACCGAACTGGCCACCGAGCGGGTGCGCAACGAGATCATCAGCGGCCGGTTCGAGGCCGGCGAGGCGCTGTCGGTCAACCTGCTCGCCGAAATGCTGGGGATCAGCCGCACGCCGATCCGCGAAGCCCTCATGCATCTGACCCGCGAAGGGCTGGTCGAGGTCATTCCGCAGAAGGGCACCCTGGTCTTCGACGTCGACCGCAAGGAGCTGGCGGACGTCTGCGACCTGCGCGCGGTTCTCGAGCAGGCGGCGCTGCGCTACGCCATGGCGCGGGACCGCGAAGGACTGGCAGCGTCATTGGGCGAGATCGTCGAGAAGATGACCGCTGCCCGGACGGCCGAGGACGTGCAGGCCTACCTTGCGCTGGACACGGAGTTCCACGCCGCTTTGTTCGAGCATTGCCGGAACAGCTACCTGAGCGCCGCCTACGACCTGGTCGCCGGCAAAATGGCGGCGCTGCGCAATCGCTTGGGCACCGACGCCGAGCACATGACGAAGTCGTTCGAGGGCCACCAGCGCATCGCCAGCGCCGTCGAACAGGGCGACCTCGAATCGGCGGCAACCGTCCTCCAAGGCCACATCGACCGCAAGGAAGGCTCGTATTGGAGCGAGGTCACCGATCCGGAGCTCAATGGCGGCCGGATCTGATCCTCCCACGCACCCATCGAGTCTCTTGATCCCGCCCAAGTCCTGGGCCATGGGACTGTTCGGCGATCAGCACAACCGTTTCGCGCATGGTCACCGACCGCCGGACAGATGGCCCGATTCGCGGCCCCGATCCTCCTGGCACTCGACGGCCGGAGTTCCGTGTCTCTTTGCATCATCGGACCGACCGGGAACCGAGAGGGAGAACGGATCTAGGTAGATTCCCCTATAGCCTAGGTGTTCCACCCAATACTTTAACGCGAAATATCTTCGTAAAATTCTTGCGTCCTATTTTCACAGCCAGACGTTGTGTGAAAGCGTAGGGATGAACGACGGGACCACGCGCTCGACATTCGCCGAAGTGCTTCATGTTCGTGGTCCTGGCGGCCGTTCTGTCGTTGGCGGTCGTCATCCTCGCATCGCCGGACGACGAGAAGGGCATCGTTCTCAGCGACGCCGACGGCGCCAACCGCGATGTCCGGAAGCCGGTCGACTTCAAAGAGTTCATGAGGGCGGTACAGGATGTCGGCCTGTACTGGCCGATCACCAACACAACAGCACCGAACGGTTGAGCGTGGCCGCATGACCGATGCCCTGCGGGTGCTGCTGATTGAGGATACGGAGCAGGACGCCATGCTCCTCGAACGGACGTTGCGCCGGAAGTGGAAGGCACTCGATTTGCGTCGAATCGAGACGGCCGACGCCATGCGCGCAGCCCTCGAGACCGGCACGTGGGACGTCGTGCTTTCCGATTTCAACCTTCCGGGGTTTGGCGCGCCCGAGGCCTTGGCCATCCAAGAGGAGGTCGCGCCGGACCTGCCGTTTGTCGTCGTTTCGGGGCTGATCGCGACAGAGGATGCCGTCGAGATCATGCGCTCCGGCGCCGACGACATCGTGCGCAAGGAAGACCTTGCGCGGCTGGTTCCGACCGTTGAACGGAAGACCGGCGAAGCAGAGGGCCGGCGCGAGCGGAGACGGCTGGAGGCGGAGCTGCGCAACCGCGAGGAACACTACCGCGGACTCTATCGCGACACGCCGGCGATGATGCATTCGATCGACGGCGAGGGTCGCATCGTTAACGTCAGCGACTACTGGCTTGAACACTTGGGCTACCGAGCCGATGAGGTGATCGGCCGCAAATCGGTTGAGTTCCTGACCGGGGAATCCCGGCGCTACGCGGAAACAAAGGTCCTGCCGGCTTTCATGCGTACCGGCTCCTGCACGAACGTCGAGTATCAGTTCGTCAAGAAAAACGGCGAGATCATCGACACCCTGCTCTCGGCGACTGCCGAACGCGACACCGACGGCGCCTTCATCCGATCGCTGGCGATCGTGACCGACGTTACCGACAAGAAACGCGCGGAACACGACCTGATGCGCACCAACCGCGCGCTCCGCACCATCAGCCAGTGCAACCAGGTGCTGGTTCACGCGACAAGCGAGGAACAACTGCTGTTCGACATCTGCCGCACCATCGTCGAATACGGCGGCTACCGCATGGCGTGGGTCGGGTTTCCCGAAAACGATGCGAAGAAGTCAATCTGTCCGGTCGCCCACTACGGCCATGAAAAGGGCTTCCTGGATATAGCCAGCCCGAGCTGGGAGGACGTGGAAGGCCAGTATTGTCCGTCCGGCGCGGCGATACGGAAAGGCACTCCGCAGCTCCTTCAAAACCTCGCGGACCACCCCGAATTCGCCTGCGATCTCGAAGTGGCCCTGGCGCGCGGCTATGCCGCGTGCGGCGCGTTCCCGCTCAAGGAGGACGATCACGTCTTCGGCACGCTGACGGCGTTGGCCGGCGAACCGATGGCCTTCGACGACGCCGAGGCGGTGTTGCTGCAGGAACTCGCCGACGATCTCGCCTACGGCATCCTGGCACTCCGAGAATCGGCCGAACGGCGACGAACCGAACGGGAACTTGAGAAAGTGCACCAGCGATTGACGTCTGCCATCGAGTCCCTGCCGGACGGGTTCGCGATCTTCGATTGCGACGACCGCTTGGTCCTAACCAACGAGAAATACAAGGAAATCTATGCCGAAAGCGTACCGGCGATCCGCCTGGGAACGACATTTGAGGAGCTTGTTCGCTACGGACTCGACCACGGTCAATACGCCGACGCTGTGGGTCTTGGCCGTGTGAAAACGGTCGGGCGGGTGCGCTTGTAGCTTGGTTGGCGTCGCTGGGCCTTGGGTTGCGCTGTTTTGGCGCGAAGTGGGGCCTTTTGGAGGGGCTGAGAGCGTCTTT
>Ga0056108_1000415_pt1 | contig 12870 bp, 14 predicted proteins | sample WorMetG1BERMUDA1_FD_83875 | JGI IMG/M metagenome (GOLD analysis project Ga0056108, IMG submission 83875) | Marine gutless worms symbiont microbial communities from Max Planck institute for Marine Microbiology, Germany - Inanidrilus... ... | reverse complement strand
TTGTTACTTTAATCTTATATTAGCTCTGTAGCCTTGATTTTACTCTCAGCTTTTTATCATTTGTTAGTGATTATCTGATTTTATTCTTCTGTACTTATTCTCTAACTATCTACCATTTATGGCACTGAATAGCCTATAATGTGCTGATGTGCCATGAAGAAACTACTCACTCACTCACACTTATTGCTGCGTGCGCTATGGCGTCAGGGTTGTTAGCTGCTAGCCTGCCATTCCAGTGCAGAATATGTAACACTTTATTGAGGAAAACATGGATCAGAAGCATGGGCATTGGGCACATGCTGTCAGGGTGACATCAAAGCGGGAACATACAAAATGCAAAAATTATATTCCATGCCATTAACGTCTGCTGAATCAAGTATGCATTGTCACAGACAACAGTTCAGATGTAGTTGTAATTTTGTGTTCGTGTGCCACTGTTTGGTACGTAATCTTAGTCGTGTTCCAGTAGTTACTTCTCGGAATTGATCTATATTGTGTTGGATGGTTATTAAGCTGGGGGCCCTGTCAGTCCAGCCTTCATACGGAAGTTCTTTTAGGATCTCAGAATTATGTTCATCATCTGTAGCTGAGCAAAATGCTGCTGCAAACGTGTAGCTAGTACACTGTTTATTATCTCAGTCACTAGTCAATGAGCTGGCATTAAAGGTTTTGGCATTCCTTCTGCCAGGAATCATCAGTGTGTGAAAACTGGATGAGGGTAGTAGGTGATCTTCCGTGATTATGCCTATTGTCAGTTCCTTAAGTTTCCTTCATTGCTCAATAATCAACACAGTGCACACAAGTATGGAGAGCTTGATATATGAGTTACATCATGCATCACGTTATTGCTTAAGTATTAGCTAGTGTTATGCAGTGTGAAGAGGGCATCGATAATTTTACCACTGATATGAACTCTAGCATCTTCTCCCTAGTCTGAACGTGCTATTTGCCATCAGCAAGGGCATGTAAGGCAGTAAAACTTTGCTCCAGCAAAATCTTCCAGTTCTTAACTGGCGGTGCTAGCTTGTATAATAGCCATAAAATGGTTGTGTGTGTGCATATGTATATTGGCTAGTGTTGCTTCCTAGATCTGTGATATATCATTTACTAGAGGCAATGATAATATGTACACAGGTCCAATGGGAGGAACGGGAGCCACCGGGCAGAGCGGCGGTCCAGGCTTCGCAGGACAACAAGGTGTGCAGGGCCAGCCTGGTCTTGCTGGCGATACCGGAATTACAGGACCTTCTGGTGCGACTGGCTTGCCTGGTCGAACAGGTGGAACTGGATTCACTGGATTCCAAGGATCCATCGGAAGTCCTGGTCCCAGTGGTGATACTGGTACTTCTGGACCGGCAGGCATACAGGGCAACACAGGACCCATAGGATCTCCTGGACTGATCGGAGATATCGGCAATCCTGGCCAGCAGGGTGTAGTTGGTGCCAAAGGTTTTGCAGGAGACACTGGATTTACAGGACCGCAAGGTCGGTTTCACGATGTACCGTATTTGTAATATCTTGTGAATCAGTTTAAGTATCTTACTGAGTCTGGTTGAAAATTGAACTTGGTTCAGTTGGTTCAGTGTCTTTGGTTTGAATTGATACAAGAAGCTCAGCTGTCACGTTGAAGCAGTTTGTAACTCGTATCACATTCAAAAGTCAAGAATACATATTATGTGCATGCAGCTTATATTAAAGTTTCTTCTTGATTTGTCTTTTGACTTTGAATGACCTTAAATGGTAGAAGCTGTTTAAGATTACTAGGCATATTTGAGGCAGATCATCAAGAATAGATACGTTTGCACGTGTGGTGTGTACTCTTGAATAGTGAATGCACCTGTGTAGTGATTTTCCTGTATTTGCCATTTGCAGTTAGTTACATACATATTTTGGAAGTTACATACATATTTTGGATTTTGATGATTTGTAAATATCACCGTGGTCCTGTTGTTTGTTGTCAGGTGGAACTGGACCCGGTGGACAGCCCGGTCGACAAGGTGCAGCTGGTTTCACCGGAAGTGCAGGCTTTACTGGAGGCACTGGACAGAGTGGATTCAAGGGCGTGATTGGTGGTACTGGATTGCCAGGAATTGCAGGACAGCCGGGATTGGCTGGCCCTTCTGGAAGACAAGGAGCACAAGGTCAACCTGGAACACAGGGCGCTATTGGACTTCCAGGCCTTCAGGGTAAATCGGTTTCAGCTGCTGATTGACGTAATGTTGGCTGGAGGTTTATGTACTGGACTGTTAATTGCCTCACGAGTACCGCTGTACCACTTGGACACTGTTTCATTACATCGTGTCTGTCCACCTGTCTTGAATTAGAGACCCAGTCTGTTGTCAGATGGACAGATCATACATTGGGTCTCTAATTTGAGATGTGAGATACTGGCGTCGGAAATCCGGCATAAATGTGCCACAACACTCCGTCCATCAGGAATCAGTCTGTGGGTAAAGAAGGGATAAAGCTAGTGGACGGTTTTACCTGATTGTGGTCAGTGCTTTGAGTTTCCTTCAGTGCTTTGGCACTGTTGGCACTATAATGTGTTTAGTGGGACGTTAAACCCTACTCACTTCACTTCACTTCACTGTTGGCTGGGTGAGAGGAATGCCATCCATGCTTTAAAAAACCTTTGCCAGCTATCCCAAGAGTTCTCTTTTGGTTGTGGAACAAGTGGAGGGTGTAAATCGAGGTTAAATGAAGGAAAATCCAGATTCACCTGGAAAACTGGCTGTGAAAATGGCATGTGTGTGAGTCATGAGCAGGATGTCAACAGCAGTAATACGATGACAGCACGAATGGTTGACAGTAGTCGCAGTGCATTGCAGCTTTAAAGTGTTTCAAACATTGGCATGTAGTGTTCTGTTGTTATTAACTAATGAGGGAGTGTAGAAGCAGTTAAAGTCCAGTTTCATAAATATACCATTTATTTTCACATCTAAGTCTATCAATTGTTAGTTGTTCTTTGTTTGAAAACCTGAACTATATCAAACCTGAAACCCACATACTCAGCCTCTCGTCTTTTTTGCAGTAAAATGTTGCTGAAATTTTTTGACTTATGTTTGGAAATGTGCGTTTGTAATGGACGGTGGAATGTTGCATCTGTAGGTGGTACTGGAGCGACGGGAGAAAGTGGACCTGCTGGTGCGACTGGATTCTCCGGCGTGCGAGGTGCTACAGGTCCAGTGGGACGGCTCGGTGAGCCAGGTCAGCAGGGTCTTGAGGGAGAGCGCGGAGACACTGGTGAAACTGGTGACACTGGACGAATAGGCCAGGACGGATTCACCGGCCCACAAGGCCAGCAAGGACAGTCGGGTCCCATTGGAGGTCCTGGACCAGTAGGTTTTACCGGACAGCCGGGAGCTCTAGGCGGTCCCGGTCTTGCCGGATCTCTGGGATTTACTGGCTCAACCGGTGCTACTGGACTGCAGGGAGCTGTCGGCGCAACTGGTACTAAAGGTATGTGTGTATTTTCAGTTTAACTTGTATTCATTTATCTACTCAAGCCACGGATGTAGTATGCAGTCGAGCATAACTTATTGCCTGTCCCAAGCCAGTCTAAATTGGGAGGGTTGTGGCAGGAAGGGCATCCGGCATGGGTCTGGCATGGCAGTAATGGTGTTGGGCACATCAGTGAAGTTACTGTACATCAGGCCCGGTTAGTTCTGGGATGGATGGCTGTCTTTGGATGGTACATAAGCCACCCAGGCCAACTCAGCCTCCTGTCTTCAGCGGGACAGGAAATGAGTACGATGGTGCTTAGCAGCTGGGGAATAAAGGCAGGCACGGATCATTCCATTTGTGGATGCATGTGTGGATGGCAGGTAAATCTGTGTGATTCCTCATTATCATGCGCCATACCTGAGCACCTTAGAGGTGGGTTAGACTCAGTACAAAGTGCTGTGTTTGCTTACTCCTGTATAAATAGGATAGTGTGTTCAACAGATGGCTATACTGTTGACGCTCAGTGTACTGTATAGATTTATTTGCCGTGATTAAATGTTTACCATTGTTTCAGTTGGGTAATTTTTATTCGTTTCTGCTCTGGTAGGTCGTGCTGGAAGTCTTGGTCCACAGGGCCGTCAGGGCACGGCTGGACAGCCTGGACTGAAAGGCTTGCCTGGAGACACTGGCAGTTCCGGCAATGAGGGACAGAGAGGCGACATTGGCTCACCTGGTCAGCAGGGCGTTCAGGGTCCTCAAGGCCCTGTTGGACCTTTAGGCCAGCCGGGAGCTAAAGGAATGGCTGGCGATCGTGGTGTATCCGGCATTGCAGGTAATTCACTCAGTCGATTAAACTGATCATTTCTGTGGCGCGTCTTTGATGTAAACTCTCAGAGATGCCTATGACAAGTAGCTCATCCAGAGACCTCTTCAGAACTGCTGATCATTGTTGTTTCTGTTCTCCCATTAATTACAGTCATTTTCTGTGTTAAACTGCGTCTTTGGCATTAAGCAGAAAAATTGTTTCGTGACTTCAGGTATTGGAAAATTAAACTGTGATTGTTGTGAAATTTTCAAGGCACCAGTGTGTACATTGTAGAATACCAAAAAGTTAGATACAGAACAAACCATAGAATGCAAAGTCATTATGACCTGCCGTCTTAGTACACATTGAGTGCAAGAAGATAAGATAAATATGATAAATATGACATTTGAAAAATGGGGTTTAATAAGAAAGAGAAAGACTATTGATACTCGTCTGTGGTTAAGTGGATATTTGAAATTCACAGGTCAGCTGGAGAAACATTTACGACAATGACAGTCGTAATGACGATGAAACTTTGTAGAGTGCATTGTCTCTGCTCTGTGGCATCACAAAAAGTTAGTAAAGTGTAAATATGTAATTTTAAGATAGTGTCGGGTTTCTAAGACCATCTGGAAAGCTGTTCCAAATGGTTGGTCTGGATACACTAAAACATCATCCATGTAGACAGGTTGACTGGTGGGACATCAAGCTGGTTGCTGTATCTGAGGGAGTATCGACATGATGAGCTGTGTGACGCTGGACAAGCACACAGTTCAGTCTCGTAGTCCAGACCAGTGGGAGAGAAGAATGTCAGAACAGTCAAATACGTTAGTTAGTTGGAGTTTAACGTCCCTTTTCAGCACAAATATGGCTATATCAGAGACGAAGTCAAATACGTGAGTAGTGCTATAGGTGACACTGGATAAACATTTCGTCTTTGCAGGAATTTGAGCTGATAAAAGCAAAAGACAGTTCAAGACATTTATGACAGTCATACAGGTTCTAGCGGAATAATGGTAATAGTATATATATATCTGTCTTGCCAAGGTTGCAAGTTCAGAGGTTGTGACCTCAGTTACTGATGTTCAGTGAATGATAAAGAGAAGTCAAAGCCCTTTTGATGTATCACGGCTTGTTTTGTAAGCCAGTGGCCAAAGAAATGGGAGATGGCAAATTTCAGCCCCTGCATCTCCGAACTGACTTCACAAATTTTTGGTGTAACTTGACGTTTAGAATTACCTCCCAAAGACTACCCCAATGCAATATTCGATTTCTGTCCAACGACGTGGGTGGTCTGGGCAAATACCCAGTCTGCTACATACAGTAAGGTTTCTTTGTCTGATGTATATCTTCACTGACGTGATTACTTCTTAATGCTGTTGCTGATTTTAGGCGACACCGGGACACCTGGGCAGCAGGGCCCAGCAGGACCGATGGGCCCGACTGGGCAGGACGGTCAGCCTGGTCAGCCAGGTTTCCAGGGTCAAGCAGGTGCACAGGGTCAGGCAGGTAGTGCTGGCCAGCAAGGACAGCAAGGTCAACCAGGACCTGTTGGTGCAACGGGCAACTCAGGAGAGAAGGGTTCTCAGGGTAATATTGGCCCACAGGGTTCAGCTGGTTTGCCTGGGCTTGCTGGAGCGGACGGTGCACCTGGTCTGCAGGGCAACACCGGTTCGTCCGGCCAGCCTGGAACTCCAGGTCGACAAGGTGACACTGGAGGTCCTGGAATTCAAGGCTTCACCGGAAACACAGGTAGCTTCTCAGTCCTTTGGTCTCATTCATTACATATTTTACAAATTTTTATGTACTAGTAGTCTGTATAATAGGTGGCACGGTGGTGCAACGGGTAAGGCATTTGGGCTTGCCATCAGTAGGTCGCGGGTTCAAATCCTGCTCGAGGCAACGCTGCGTAACAACCTTAGGCAAGTTGTTTACACCTATGTGCCTTTGGCACCAAGCAGTATAACTTGGTACCGGCCAAAGGGCGGTGATGCTCTGTGGCTGGGGAGGTAACTGCAGGCCTGGCAGAAAGTAATGGCAGCCTACCGCCGGATGGATGACTTACGGTCACCTGCAGGCTGACTGCCTGTACACCGGGATCAGCTCCGGGCCCAACGCTTGGTGTCGAGTATGGGAAGCCTTTACCTTTTTACCTTTTAGTCTGCATAATATGCTGAAGTGGATTATTTAGACAAAACATTTCGGTCACCCTGCCATATCCAGTAATTCTGCTGTAATTTTGAACATTAGTGTAATTATAGTAATAATAACATTTGTGTAGTGTACCAGCTTCAAAGAGCCTGAGCGAAGGGAACGCCTCTTCCGTCAGGAGGCCGGTGGTGTATGAAGAATGAATGAGGGCAGTCCATTGGTCTGATGGTTGGATTGCAGGAAGGACATCCAGCCCATGAAAACCCCATGGTTCATTTGCAGAACAAGTGGAGGAGGAGGATCCGAGGGGGAACCAGCCGACCCAGGTTCACCTGGAAGAACAGCTGTTCAATGGAAGTAGTGGTATTAAGTAATAATGATGTTTGTGATTTGTTGATATACTGAGTTATTGCAGTGCTCAAATGCACTACTAACTGCTGCTGCTATGGTTTTCAATTTTTCTTTAACCAGTCTTCATTCCTGGAGTTATTAGGTTTTGTCGGGTCTCCTGTAAGAAACTTTCGGCGATGATTGGAGCCGTTTTGTACAGGTCATGTTCCCTTCCTATTGCCCAACCACTAGTGTCAAAGTGCCAGAGAGAACGCTGTTGAAGCAAATGTTTCAGTGGTGTAACTGTGTATTTTAAAGACTATTTTTGAAATTGTTGGGCAACGTTTTGCAGCAGAAGAACTAGTTGTTACATTACACTTGTCTCTCTCTGTATTAACGGCCATTTTCCATGTGAATCCATGCTAGCTTGCTCCCCTCAGACTTCTTCCTCCACTTGTTCCAGAAGAGAACTTTTCAGGTAAATGGCACAAGATACTACAGACCAAGTCCTTCCTGTCACCGAACCAATAGTGCCAATGCACTGAAAGAAACATAAAGCACTGACACCAGCCAGTGGTATGGCCTCATCCTTTCTTCACCCGCCGCTGGACTTCTGGTGGAAGGTGCATTCATTCCTTTGTGAGCTCTCCAACGCCAGTACTATACTGTGCCATTTATAGCTGTACTGTCGCCATGAGCGGGTTACTAGTGAATCTCATGTTGTAGCTGTGAAACAGTCCTTGTAGCTGTGAGATGTTTGTTGCAGAGAAATGCAAATGTGGTTGTTTTCAGGTCAGTCTGGTCCAGTCGGTCAGAGAGGTCGACCAGGCGAGGCGGGCGCACAGGGTGTGGCTGGACAGCAGGGTCCACGAGGACCGACTGGATCTCCTGGCAGTCAAGGACCTGCGGGACCGGCAGGATTCACCGGTCCAGCTGGTAATACCGGCGAGAAAGGACGGGCTGGACAGATTGGCATTCGTGGTGATACTGGACAGGCTGGGCAGCCCGGAAACACCGGAGCATCTGGAGTTATAGGATTTGCAGGTAACTTCAGCATTTCAGCACAGTACCACCTGTACTGCCATATTGAATGATAATGCTGCTGCTATGCAGGTTCTCGATTGGCTGTATTACATCTGATACTGGAGGGCTGTACAGGGTTGGGGAGATCGGGACCCTGTGGTGGTCCCAAAGGAGAAGCATGTGAAAGCTATGGAGCACCCGCCATGTTGGAGCTAAAAGTGACGGGCAAACTGTGGGAATGTGAATATCTTACTGGTCACTCTGGACGTGGCTGGTGGTCTTGAACCATTGACTTCCTGGTCAGCTGCGCCACTCGTGACGTGATGAGTTTAGAATCAGAGAAGTAGCAGAAAAACGGACTGATAGCTTAGGGTGACTGTTGTGGAAACATGTCTGTCTGTGATGTAAACTATTGCCATTACTAAGCCGACATATGACGGAGGAATTTGGTATTGTGTTCAGTAACTGTTGCATGTAGGGCTGTTAACTGATTAATTTTTTAATCACATTAATTGCAGCAATTAATTTTTTAATCACGCTTTAGTCGCTTACAGACATAGTAAAGAATAGGGATTCTCTGCCGTAATCGGTGCAAAAATGGCAGAATGGATCGAGATGCAGTTTGGTGTGCTGAGTTGGATGGATCGAACTGATTAAAATGCAGTTTGGTATGCTGAGTCGGGTGGATCCAAGGAACATGTATTTCACGGGGCGTAGATTCCCCCACGGGGAGTGGCACTTTTGGGGTATCTGTCTGATTGAAAAGCATTGTAAAGCATGGGTTGGGTAAAAGGGTGAGCTGTGGACCAATCGTAACGATCTGCATCTCGTATGGTGTGTTTTTGCACATGGAGTTGCCTTTTGGGGTCACAATGATTGCACCTGCATTAAATTTTTTTAGTTGTATTAATTTTTTCATCCTAATTAATACCTTAATGCAGTAACGCGTTCGTTAACTTGTTAATTTGATAGCCTTTCATTGTACATAGAGGTAAACGGTTTTATACTCCTAGTGGAGAGTAAGCGGAGTGCTCATCTCCATTCCAAAGTCCTTGAGCCTGTATATGGTTAGACCACCCAAGTCTGTGATGCATTGCCAGACCTATGGTTACCTTTCCAGCTGCAGAGCTTCACTGTCCATTGACCGCTACCAAATTATACTGCTTGGTGTCAGGGACACAAGGGTGTGAACAACTTGCCTAGAGTCGACATGCAGCCATGGCCTGACCGGGAGTCAAACCCACGACCTCTTGATTGGACGCCCGACGCCTGCCTCTTTGCACCAGGATGCCATGCCTGTGTTGTATGGCACCAGCGTTGATTGTTCAGCAATGTCTGTGCAGGATTTGATGGAGCGATGGGTGCAACGGGACCACGTGGAGCTCAGGGCACACCTGGCGGCACCGGCCAATCGGGCCCTCAAGGACGGGCTGGAGATCCGGGTGACGCCGGTCGTCAGGGTGAGAAAGGCAGCGCCGGTGCCGTTGGTCAGCCTGGTCTCGTAGGAGCAACTGGTCAACCGGGCCCGAGTGGATCTGTTGGAATTGCTGGTGCAACCGGAGCTACTGGATTTTCTGGAGCATCTGGTCAGTTCGCATGCTACTGTCTGTTCTCTGTGGCATATCAGTTGACGACATGTGAGTTATTATGAGTGTCTGGAGGATAAGAGGGAAGATTATCAGAACTGTTCAGCACTGTTTTGTACTACAGTTGTGCACAGTGATATGCACACATTTATGAGCAGTTCTTACAGTTAACTGTTTGTTTAGGTTTAGGTTTGGGTTTGCTTTTTGTATTTTTTTCTGTATGTTTTAGTAGCGCCATTTTCTTTGTATGTTGTTTGCTTTTGTTGTGTTAGGTTTAGTTCTTTCAGTACTAAGCCTAGAGATTGGCTGGGAATAAGGTCTCAGAAATGACCTATTTTGTGTTCTGTAGCGAATAATTGGCTAATTGGCTAATGCACTGTGTAAAGTATGCTAGTAGACTGAGAAAAGGAAAGTTTTAAAATCACGTCGGAAACTGTTTATGCTGATAGTAGAGAAACGTTCTGTTGACATCGTCAGTGCTTCTTATTTCGTACATGCCATACATGTAATCTGCACTCACTTATACATTCTAACCATTCTTCAGACTCATTTTGTCTCATGCAGGTCATGTGATCGTGTATTGTCGAATCGTCAGTCCTGCCGTCCGTCTCCCATTCACCATTTTGGTTCTGGTTTGAAGCTCTGTGTTTCACATATCCTTCCCTCCACACACTGCTGGTGTTCTGCATCCATCTTCCACAGACTAAGACTCGGACCAGTTCTGCTATGTTATTGGTTTTAATTTGTAGTTTTTTTTCATTAATGGTCTGCTATACATTGTTGTTCATGGCTGACTACCAGTCATATTTTAAGCATATTTTGTGCATTTTGTATTGTGCTGTATCGTATCATAACTTACATGTAAATACTGGAGAACAGATAAAGATGTACTGTATTTACATTAACAGAACTTTTACGGTATGGTTACAGTGCTCCGGTAACGGTCATTGGCCAAATTTTGACTGCAAATAAAACGCATATATTGTACAGAGTGGAGTGATGTAGATCGGAAAGGTGGCTTATTATGGTCGCCCTGTGGAATAGGGCAGACCATTATATTTTTGCCCTGTGGTTTCTTCTTTCTTCTAGCTTTCTTTTTTCCTCGCCTAATCTCAGCCGTCGCAGATTGGATGTCTGCCATACTTCCACACATGGTGTGGCCTTAGTGCAAATTTAAGATGCAGGTCTGAAATGTGCTGCACGCAGCTCACTGGAAATGCATGATCCAAAAAAGTCGCCATCTAGGCACCATTGCACAACTTTGTCGGGCTATATCTTTGCAACTAAGGCATGTATCGACAATCGGAAAAAAATCTTGTTAAGCAGCAATATGTCCTCCAGATATACCCACAATATGGTGAACTTCGGCCCACTGGCGGCTGAGATCAGTTTACCAGCTAATTTCAACGGCTTTCGCGTCTTGGCAGCGTTACTGCACGGCAGTCAAGTAGTGGGCGTCAACCAAACTTTGCAGCGTTGAACAGAGGGCGCCACCTACGTTCGGCAGGGCGACCATCACGTTGGGCATTGGCCCACATTCTAGTTATCTTCGCTGTAGGCGAAATGTCATTGACCATGGTGATGACGGTGATGATGCAATGATGGCTGATGATGATGAGGAGAATGAAGGTGTTGATGCTGATTAACGATGACTGACAGGGTTTACTGGTGAAACGGGAGCAACTGGTGGGACCGGCTTCGTTGGCGTGCTCGGACCTGCTGGAGCAACTGGAAACGTTGGTGCTACCGGTCTGATTGGTGCTGCGGGTCGAGATGGTGACCCGGGAGACCGTGGAGCTCCGGGCTTCACTGGCGCACCTGGGGGCCCTGGAACTCCGGGTCAACCTGGCTTCACTGGTGCCACTGGATTTTCTGGAGAGAAGGGTTCAGCAGGACAACCTGGTTCTCAAGGATTTGCAGGTATAATGGAGTTGTTCTGTAGCTGTTTTTGTCTTCTGATGTTGCAAATGATATGAATAACCTTTGTTGCCTAAAAATGTAAATATGTGCAATATATAAAATCTGAAATTATAGCCTGTAGAATGTAAAAGGGTTGTTACACTGTGCAGAAAATTGTGATTAAAATAGTGATTGAAATCGGCGTGGAACAGACATGGTTATTTCAATGTGACCGGTTCCACTATGCCGATTTTGTGATTGAAATCGTGATTGATTTTCAGAACAAGCATTCTTGTTCTAAAAAAATTCTGACTGAAATTGACAAAAATCCACCAGAGAATGAACATGGCTATTTCAATGTAATTTCCCCTGTGCAGAAAATCGGCAGAGCCCAAGCCGATTTTTTTCCGGTAGTGACCTTGACTAATCAGTATTAATTTTCAATCATGATTTTCTACACAGTGGAACAGCCTTTTATGGACATAAATGTAAGATGTTTCTGAAGTTAGAATTTTAAATCTGTTGTATGAAAACTGATTCTAAGAACAAGAATCATTATGTATTTATTTTTATTTTGTGTTTTTCTTTTTTATTTTTATGTTCTAATTTAATTTTTTGAGTTTGATGTAATTTTGTTTGTTTTAATTCTAATTTTTTTTCACATTTAATTTTTTATTTGGTTGTGTATGTAGTTAGTGTTGGCATTCAAGGACCAAAGGGACAGCAGGGCTCGCCTGGGCAGGTGGGTGCTATGGGCCCTCAAGGTGTAATTGGGCCACAAGGCTTCACTGGACGTCAGGGACCAGATGGCCAGCCAGGTGACAGGGGAGACCCTGGGAACCCTGGCCAGCAAGGTCAGCCTGGTGCATCTGGCCAGCCTGGATTCGCTGGTGATACCGGCCTGCAGGGTCAGATCGGTTCACCCGGCTCTCGCGGTTTACCAGGAGCATCTGGGTTCACTGGAGCAACAGGCTTCACAGGTAGCAACAGTCCCATCTTGGCTACAAAATCTACTGAGTCTGTTATGTACAAGCACAATATTTATTGTGGCAATATGGACTTCATAGTACTTGATTGTACACAGCATTAATAACTTGAGTTGTTAGCATTTTTGACTGTGCAACATTCTTGTGTATATGTTTGTTCAACATGAGGTCAGAACAATACAAATACAATGCAAATAAAAAAGATTTACGAAAAATCAACGAAAATAACGATATGATGGTGTTAAAGACAGATAACAAAGATGATACGAGTGAGTGGCATAAGAGTTAAAAAGCAGTAACACACACCAGAGAACTACCATAGTTCTGTGTCATACTTGACAGAAAATACAAATGCAGCACTTAATATTGTCGTATGACCAACTACGAGCTGCTACGCTGATTGGTCGAAACGCGATCACGTGATGTTGGTCATAATCGGACGTTGCACTCGTGAGCGTGTGACCGTGCAACATGTACATGTTGCACATGCAACATGTTTCCATAGCGTTGCACATGTTGCACGGTTATTTCCACACTTAGCTGAAATGAAAATAGGACTAATACGTCAAATTTGCTATGGGTATACTGGGATAATGCAAGAATGCGAATGTACGGCCCGACGTACAGTCTATTAGCGAACTATTTA
>Ga0056108_1000414_pt1 | contig 12890 bp, 9 predicted proteins | sample WorMetG1BERMUDA1_FD_83875 | JGI IMG/M metagenome (GOLD analysis project Ga0056108, IMG submission 83875) | Marine gutless worms symbiont microbial communities from Max Planck institute for Marine Microbiology, Germany - Inanidrilus... ... | reverse complement strand
CTTCGCGGCTGGCACGCAGCATCGCACGAGGACCGGAGGCAGAAATTTCTTGGAAAGTCGCCTTTCGTCGCCGTATGATCACGGGAGGCAAGTCAAATGGGGAATGCCCAATAAAGGCAATCGGTCTTTGGTGTGCGGCAGGATCGCCGGCACCATCAGGAAAAGCGCGTCGGCCTCCTTCAAACCGCCATCATGGGCGGCTCGGAGCACCGAATGTCCTCCCATGCTTTCGCCCAGCACAACCAGCGGGCCCTTGCTCTCGCGGGTCGCCTCGATATGTGTCGCCACTTCGGAGACCGAACGTCCGTAATAGGACCAGTCGCCCGTATAGGGTTTTTGATAGTCGTCGTCGCGGCGGATCGATCCGCCCTGCCCAGGAAGATCCATGGCGGTAACCTCAAATCCAAGCGCATACCAGTGGCTCAAAAACTCAGAAACGAGTTCCTGGCTGGACGTGTAGCTCGGCACATAAAGGAGTGTGGCGCGCGGATTGTCCGGAACAGCCCGTCCGACCCGAACATAGGCACCGTCGGAGAGGTCGAAGCGCTCGAAAGCCCAACTCTCGGGAAGCGGGATGTCATAGGCCTCAAGATATGAGCGGGCCTCGGCAAGTTCTTCTTCGGTCGGTTCGCGCACGAGTTCGTCAAAATCGAGCCCGGCGCCGCGCACTGAGAGCAATTTCATCACGGACTGCAGAAGGTGCTTCATCATGGTGCAAAATCTCCCCTGAAATTCCGTGTCAGTGGTCCGCCACGCTTCGCCGGTAAGCTCTTTCCCGATTGTCAGCTCGTCGATTTCCTCAGAACCGAGACGGCGTGGCGCTTCTGCGAAACGACGCACCGCTCCAAGAGCCAAACGCGCCGAATGTACAAATCTGACGCGATGAATGAAGTGAAAGTTTTTTGTGCAGGCCGATGAATTCTGTTCATTAGAGGCCGGCTGCGCAAGATGACGCGCGGCATGGTGGCGGCCGACGTTGTGGCCGGTTCTGCCTCAGCCTGACAACTGCGACACTCCGGCACCGGTGCGGGACACCGCCCGCATCACGTCATCCGCAACGCGCCAGTGCCGCCTGGGCGGCGGCTAGCCGGGCGATGGTGACGCGGAAAGGCGAGCAGGACACATAGTCCAAGCCGAGTTCTTCGCAAAAGCGAATCGACGACGGGTCGCCGCCATGCGCGCCGCAGATACCGAGCTTGATGCCGGGCGTGGCCGCGCGGGCCTTGTCCGCAGCCATCCGCACCACTTCGCCGACGCCGTCGATATCAATTACGGTGACAGTTTACTAAATCCCCCATTTATCAATTGGCTGGAGGCGTTTGAGATGCAAACCGGCCGGGTTCTGGCGCCTGGCAAGAGGGGGCGAAAACCAAAAGAATGGGGATTTAGTAAACTGTCACCGTAATCCCTCACCGTAATCACCGTAATCCGCGCCTCCGCGACCTCACCTACGCGGTAAGGTCGAAGCTGCGAAACAGAAGAAGCCAGAGACGCTTTTAATTCGATAATGGCAAGCGCAGCTCCGCGCGCAAACCGCCTTCGGGTCGATTGAAGATACTAACCGTCCCGCCCTGATCCACCGCAATTGTCCGAGCTATCGCCAGACCGAGGCCGCTGCCCTCTATGTTGTCAGCCAGACGTCGAAATGGCACAAACACTTCTTCCAGCATGTCTTCTGGGATGCCAGGTCCCGAGTCCTCAATACAAAGCACTGCCATGTCGTCTTCCTTGGACAAGCGGATTTGCGCACGGCCGCCATACTTCAGGGCGTTCTCCAGCAGGTTCCGAATCGCACGCTCTGTAGCATTGATACGACAAGTGACCGGAAGGCTCTCGGGCGCTTCGATCTCAACATGTGCACCCATCTCCTGCTGCTCGGCCACCAACGTATTAACCAGCTCGGCGAGGTCAGTCCGTTGCATGGGGCTGTCACGCATCACGGCGCGGGAGAAGTTCATGATCGAATCGACAATGGCCCGTACCCTGCTCAACCGCAATTCGATTTGCTCGCGCGTGGATTCGGGCTTGACCTCGTCGAGCAAACGGTTGGCTGAGGCAAGCGGCCCCTTTAAATCGTGGCCCAGCGACCGCAGAAGCCCAATCTGATAGTCAATCGACTGGGTGATGCGTCCGTTCATTCGATTGAACGCGGTGATGACGGACCGCATGTCCGATGGCCCCGACAGCGGCACCGGGTCCGCAACGTCGCCGCGACCCAGCTGCTCGGCGCTCCGGGCAACGCGCGTGAACGGTGTCATGACACGACGACCGAGAAAGAGAGCAACCGACCCAATGACGACCATCCCCAAAATGGTGAGGACGAGCTTGGCGACGAAATTGTTGTCGGGTGGTGGGCGTAGGTGCATGTATGCTGTCAGCCATTGGCCTGATGGTTCATGCTTCATCGCAATCGTCACGACTGGATGATATTCTATCCGTGTTGCTTGCTCCAAGCGGTCAGGCAATGGCGGGTGCCCGAGCGGAGGTGGCAACGGCACCCAAAGCGGCGGCTCTGAGACTAGATCCGCCATCCGTCTACGCGGCCTCTCACCAGCAGAAAAGATCGCGGAAAAATTGTCAGTTGTCGAACCCGCAAGGCCGCTGGGCCCGCCGGTCCATGCGAAATAATATTGCTCTGCAAAAACGTCACTCACAGGAAGGCGGCGCGCGAGGGCCCATTCACGGGTCTGCTTTTCGAGGTCTGGCAAAGGTATGCCCTCGGGCCCGGGCACGACCTCTGGCAAGAGAAAAAATTGAACCGCTCTCCACGAATAAGTCCGAACCAGTTCCGGACGAATTTCATTTGGAATATCAGGAAGAGTAGTTATTAGGTTGGCCGCCAACGAACGCCCATTGCCCAATAGTCTTTCACGATTTAGTTCTATGGCGAAGCGCCGATCGACGATCACCAACATGACTTCGACAAGGATCAACGCGGTAACGAAAATCAAAGCCAATTGAAGCGATAGAGTGTATCTGAACCGCACGCGCATTTAATACCTCGATGATTGAAAGGCGACCGTGTATAGCTGGTTTTCTCGCCATTTGAGACTTCTGATATCACTAACCGTGTCATAGATGTAGAGTTTATGTCGGGAGCGTAAACGGAAAATGGACTCTCCAGCCAACGCCGATGTCTTGATCGTTGACGACGACGAGGAGTTTGGTGCCGAACTCCAAGCCTATCTGGCCGCACAAGGATACGCGCCGTCCCGCGCCAACAACGTCCCGGATGCACGTGTTCTATTGTCTGCCCACCCACCGGATGTCTGCCTTGTCGACATTGTGATGCCGGGTACGTCGGGCAAGGTTTTCTGCCGCGAAGTCATTGAGGGCAGTGAGGCGGCCGTCGTCATGATGAGTTCATTATCGGATGAAGACACGATTGTATCACTGCTCGAAATCGGCGCGGACGATTATATCGTCAAGCCTTTCGGCTTGCGAGAGATGCTGGCACGTCTGCGGGCAGTGCTGCGACGCCGCGGCGCGAAGCTCGGCCGGAAAAACGAAAAAACGCGAGACGTAGGCTCTTGGGAGTTTCGCATCGTCGAGCGCCAATTGGTGGCAAAAGATGGGTTTGTTCGCACCCTCACGCCCGGCGAAACGGAGATGCTGCGGTTCCTGACTGGAAATCCGGGCACAGTCGTCAGCCGCGAAGATCTGATGGCCGTGTCCCGAACTCGCCAGCATGGTGGCTCTGTCGACCGCAGCGTGGACAACATGATCAAGCGTTTGCGTAAGAAGGTCGAGGCGGACGCGGCCGCGCCACGTCTCATCGTGACCGTTTGGGGCAAGGGCTATCGCTTCGATCCGTGACTCTAGGCTAAGGACCTATTGATTAACGTGTGTTCATTTCTGAGCAAATCAGATTCATCGTCGGATGTAAGGAGCTTGCCATGTCGGATCGGGTGGCGCTGTCAGTTATGATCAGTTGCATCATTTCATTGCGAGCAGTGGATTCCGCTCGGCTTGGTCGCGCCAGGGTTCCTGATGATGTTCGTGCCTAAAGAACCAAGTCCGAGATCGCCTCGGCGGAAATCGACCGGGTTCGTGCGGCTGGCGTGCGGTTCGGTTGTGTCCTTGCCGATGCTGGATATGGCTTGAGTGCCCCTTTCCGGCAGGCGCTAAGCGCACAAGGGTTGACCTGGGCCGTTGGCATCCCGGTCAAGCAGAAGGTTTACCCGCACACGTGAAGATGTCCTTCCCTGTTGCCGTCCGCGTCAACGGCACATCCCCGATACAAAGTCGATCACCGCCCAGACCAAGTTGGAGACAGCAAGGTGGCCGAAGGTCAGTTGGCGATGCGGCACCAATGGAGTCCTCTCCGCACGCTTTGTGGCTTGGCGGGTCCGGATCGCAGACAGTCCGCCTCAGCGTATCTGCGATATGGGCGCCCAACACTTGCCGGGAGAGGAAGTCCGGGTCATCGGCGAGCACCGCTCGAGCGGAGAGTGCAAATACTATCTCTCCAACGTGTCCGTAGACACGTCGCTCAAGCAGCTTGCCAGTGCCATCAACGCACGCTGGATCTGTGAACAGGCCCATCAACAGCTCAAAGAGAAGCTCGGTCTGGATCACTTCGAAGGACGTTCCCGGGCCGGGCTGCGCCGACACGCTTTAATGACGATGATCGCCTATGCCTTCTTGCAATCTCGCCGCCTTAAACAAGCGGGAGAGGAAAAAGATTCTCGCGACCGCAGCCGCAACGGTCCCTGCCTGCCGTCCGAACGGAAACCCTGAAGATCGTTCAGAAACCTCCACCAACAAACTGCCTTCATTGCGGGAATTCTATGCTTTGAGAGAAATTTGCCAACTAGTGTGACGATTAAGTTGATGCATCGCATGTTTGACAGAGATGAGCTGCCATTTCGCCACTCCTAGTTACACGTTGTTACAGTTGGAGCGGTTTCAGGCTGGGCGGGTTACAGTTTGATACACACACCTGATTGGAGACTGGAATAGCATCAAGCTTGCGTTGCTTACGACATGCTGAATGTTGGGTTCCGGCGGGGTACGGTAATGAAGAAATTGTTGCGGGAGACCACTCTGATCACTTGTGCCTCCCTAGCAGGCGCATTCGTGGTCTACACTCAAGTGCCTGCCTATGGCAGTTGTTCAAAGTCAGGCGAGACTGCGACCTGCAAGGGCGACCTGTCCGGCGGCGTTGGGGTCAATGCGTCTGACGTGAAAGAGGTCAAATACGAGGATCTGACCGCGGATACGGGCCAGCTTAGACTCAATCACACCGGAAGTGACGGGTCGAACGGCGATAACTTTGACGAAGGCGATGATGGCGGCGATGTATCAGGAACAACCGTAAGTTTTGATGGTGCGTCGGATGATGTCGCCACGTATGGCATCGATAGCACGACCGGCGACGCGATCCTGGTGGAACTCAAAGGCGGGAAAGGTGGAAAAGGCGGATCGAACGGTGAAGGCGCGCAGAAGGACGCCGGAGACGGCGGCACAGGCGGGTACGTCGGATCGACTGAATACACCATTACAAACGCGACAGACTTTGCCGGGGAAATCGTCATTGATGTCACGGCGGAAGCCGGTGAAGGCGGTGAAGGTGGAAAAGCCGACAACAGCTTGACTAACGAGGGAAAAGGAGGAAATGGCGGCGAGGGTGGGCCCGTCGACGGCATCGTCTTTCAGGCCGACAGCGGAGAGATTAACACCCTGACAGCAACGTCCGGACCCTTGATCTCCATCTTTGCGAAAGCCGGAAGTGGCGGCAAAGGTGGGGAGGGCGACGGCACATCTGCGGACGGCACTGACATTATCGCGGGAAAGGGGGGCGCGGGCGGGGACGCTGGTGACATAATCGTCAGTTTCGATCTGACTGAGACGGCAACGGCCTCCACGACCGATGACGATACCGACGCCATCAGCATTATTTCTATCGGTGGGAAGGGCGGCAATGGCGGCGACGCGACCGGCGGCGATTCCATCAAGGTCACTGGTGGAGACGGTGGCGGCGGAGGTGAGGGGGGGGGGATATCACCGTCAGCTTGACAAATGTGCAACTGACAACGACGGGCGATACCTCCCGAGGCTTGCTGGTGAGAAGCTATGGCCGTGCCGGAGGCGACGGCGGGAGCGCGAATGATACATTTGGCAGCGCTACGGGAGGCGGTGCGGACGCATCCGGTACCGCAGGAGACATCAGTGTGTTCTTTTCAGGCACCATCTCGACCGAAGGCGAGGATTCGGACGCCGTTCTGGTTCAGGGAACCGGCGGATATTCGGGAGATGCGGATGCCTCGGACGGGACCTCCACCTACGGTGCCGGTGATGAAAGCGGTGGCAAAACCGGTTCGGTGACCGTCACCCTTGACAGCGATGGCAGTTACATCACGAGCGGGGACAGTTCCGACGGGGTTGCGGTACAAAGCGTCGGCGCCGGCGGAGGCAAGGGCGGCAGCGCGTCCGGTATCTCCGCGCTCGGCGGCAAGGGCTCGTCTGGCGGTGATGCCGGGGAAGTCACCTTGACAATCGGCGACGGCACCACCGTTTCGACCAGTGGCGAATTCTCGGGCGGCATCTTTGCCCAAAGCAAGGGCGGTGGCGGCGGGTCCGGGGGCGGGTCCGTTGGCATCTCGAGCATCGGCGGGTCGGCCGGAAATGGCGGCGCTGGCAGCGATGTGAACGTCACCCTGGGGGCGATAACCGTCGAGACGACCGGCGAAAAATCCGACGGCGTCTATGTATCGAGTTCCGGAGGCGGCGGCGGGAAGGCCCAATCGACCGTCGGCGTCAGCGCACTCGGCGGTTCGGGCGGCTCGGGTGGCGCTGGCGCGGCCGTGAACGTCGCCCTGAATGGTACGACCGTCTCGACCGGAGATGACAGGTCCAAGGGCGTTGTGCTGCAATCCATCGGCGGCGGTGGGGGCAGCGCCTCCAGCACAGTCGCCCTTGGGGTGGATTATTCGTCTGCTATCGGCGGAACCGGCGGTAGCGCTCACGCTGGCGGCGACGTCCAGTTGACAAGCGATTCGGCGACGATCGGCAGTATCACGACAGTGGGCGATCATTCCGATGGCCTGGTGGCCCAATCCATTGGCGGCGGCGGCGGCAACAGCAGTGATGTCTATTCCTTCACCGCAGGTGTCGGCGTCTCGGTTGGCATTGGCCAGGTGTCGGGCAGCGGCGCAGGCGGTGCTGGGGGATCCGTGACCATTGAAGAGACCTACTTCACAATCGAAACGAGCGGCGATCATTCCCATGGGATCCACGCGCAGTCGGTTGACGGGGCCGGCGGCGCCACCGGTTCGACAATTGACTACGCCGATAGCACCGAGGATACGGTTGATGTGGAATGGAATGTGGGCAGTTCGGCGGGCAGCGGTGGCAGTGCCGGTGCGGTCACGGTGGCGGTCAACAACTCCATTCAAACCAGTGGCGACCGCTCCAAAGCCGTTTCGGCCCAATCCATTGGTGGCGGTGGCGGGGATTCCGGCTCAACCCTGACTGGCTCAGCTAACAGCCTCGCGGTCCTGTCGAACACGGTCGGAGGCTCCGGCGGCACGGCCAGCGCCGGTGGTGCCGTGAGCGTCAGTGTCTCGGCCGATTTGACGACGTCGGGGGACCATTCCGACGGGATCCATGCCCAAAGCGTCGGCGGTGGTGGGGGGTCAAGCGGCTGGGTTGCCAATGTCGACGGCCTCTCTGAAGGCAATATCTCCTCAACCACCGGCGGCGACGGTGGTAAGGGCGGTGACGCCAGTACAGTTGATGTGACCTTCGATTCAGACAACCTAAACACCGGCGGGGATCTCGCCTTGGGGATCAAAGCCCAGAGCGTTGGCGGCAGTGGCGGTGACAGCGGCTATACGATTGCAGGTGACTTGGCTTCCAGTGTCAACATCGGGTTGACCACGGGCGGATCCGGCGGGGCCAGTGGCGACAGCGACGATGTAACGGTCACGAGTAACGGAGCGATCGTGACCGAAGGCGCTGCCGCTATCGGCATCCTGGCGCAGAGCATCTCCACATCCGGTGGGCATTCGGGCATGACCATCAACGCCGATGCCTTGAATCTCGGCGATGTTTCGCTGACCAGCGAAGGCAACGGCGGCGACGGCGGCAGTTCCGGCGATGTCGAGCTCGACATTGCGGGGTCAGTTACGACGTCAGGAAACAAAGCGTCTGCCCTGGTGGCGCAGAGTATTGCGGGCGGTGGCGGATCGGCCATCGGCGTTATCTCTGTCGAGGTGCTGGCAATGGAGTCAATTGCCGGAACGATAGGCGGCTCCGGTGGATCTGGCGGGCCGGCTGGAACCGTCACAGTCAAAAATGAGGCTGACCTGTCAACGGATGGGACGCATTCGCACGGGATACTGGCGCAATCTCTTGGCGGCGATGGCGGGAATGGCGGCTTTACGGTCGGTGCCGGACTGACAGCCGGCGAATACACGGCCGATCTCAGCGCGGAAGTCGGCGGGAGCGGCGGCGACGGCGGCACAGCCGGAACGGTCGAAGTCGTAAACACAGGGCTTATCGCCACAACGGACTTCAAGGCGAGAGGTATCAAGGCGCAGTCCATTGGCGGCTCAGGAGGGGATGCCGGCGCGGTGGTCGGCGGGTTTCTTGGGGCTTCGACCGAGGGGTCGCTCGACGTCAACGTTGAGGTCGGTGGTGATGGCGGCGCTGGAGGCATTAGCGGCGATGTGACCGTCAACAATTTCAATGATATCACGACAAGTGGCCACTATGCACAAGCCATACTTGGTCAGTCGATCGGCGGTAATGGTGGGACGGGCGGAAGCACCTACGCGTTTACCGGAGACGCAAGCTCTGAAAGCAGCCTTACAGCTGACATCACAGTCGGAGGGTCTGGCGGGTCCGCCGATGACGGCGATGAACCAGAAGCCGGAAATGTTACAATCGAGAATTTCGGCGCATTGACAACCCAGCAGCACGGATCGACAGCCATACAGGCTCAATCCATTGGTGGAAGCGGCGGCGATGGCGGATCCTCCGGAACAGTTCTTTGGGATCTGACAAGCGGTTCGTCGGATTCATCCACATACTCGGCCGCCCTATCGATAACTGTTGGGGGCGAAGGAGGCGTGGGTGGAACCGCTGGCGAGGTGGTGGTGGACAACTACGCGCCGCTTGCGACCTCCGGCCACGGCGCGAAAGGCATTTATGCGCAATCTGTCGGTGGCAATGGCGGCGATGGCGGGTTGGCCTCGTCTTACATCCAGAATGGCTTCGAGAGCGACAGTTCGGGGTCAAACAACTATTCACTTACCGGAAATCTCTCAATCGGGGGCGATGGCAGCGCCGGCGGTGATGCCGATTCCGTAACCGTTACCAATACAGATACGATTGCGACGGCGGGAACGGCTGCCTATGCCATCTACGCGCATTCGATCGGCGGCGGCGGCGGCGGTGGCGGCGATGGCGACATCTCCAGTGATGGATTTGTGGATGCCATCAACGACGCCATCGCGCTTGGCCAAAGTGGCGATGAAACGGGTGCTGAAGAACAAATCGAAGCCGCGTTTGAGGAATACGTCGTGATCGATGACGACTACCAGGAGTATTTCGGTGATTGGATTGATGCGATTGACGATCTCTACGAAACGGGAACCGATTTTACCTCCTATCTCACGACCTACGAAATCGCTATTGGCGGGCAAGGGGGCGCTTCAGGAGATGGAGACGCGATCACGATAACCAACAGCGGCGATATCGCCACCACCGGTGACAGTGCGACGGCGCTTAGGGCGCATTCCGTTGGCGGTGGCGGTGGTTCTGGCGGTGCTGCGACAGGGGGTTTTGTTTCAAAAATTGTCGTTGGGGGTACAGGCAGCGGCGGCGGCAACGGTGGGACGGTCTCTATCGACAACACCGGCAACTTGTTCACCACCGGTGACAAGGCGATGGGGATCTACGCGCAATCGGTCGGTGGCGGCGGCGGCTCGGGCGGCGATCCGGAAAGTGCCCTTGGCTCCAACTTCGACAACACGGATATCGGTGCTGGTGTTATCGTCGGCGGAGAAGCCGGGGACGGAGGTGATGGGGGCGACATCACCATCATATCCGGCGGCAATATCACCACGACGGGCGAGGACTCGCACGGGATCTGGGCTCATTCCGTCGGTGGCAGCGGCGGGGCCGCGGGCTCGAGTTCGCTGACCTTTATCGGCAACAATGGCGACACGGGCGCCGCAGGAAACGTCGAGATCACCGTGAACGCGCCGATTGCCCTGTCAGGCGACTATGGGGTGGGCATCTTCGGTCAGAGCGTCGCGGGCTCGGACAATGCCGGGGGGACGGTTAAGGTGACCCTCAACGCGGATGTCACCTCGACGGGCGTCGACAGCCGGGGCGTGATCGTTCAAAGCGATGGCGGAGACTCAGGGCAGGACATGACGATCGCCGTTGGCGATGGGGTCACCCTCTCGACGGGAAGCGAAACCAACGAAAGCAAGGAGGCCATTTACGCGGTATCAGGTGGCGGCCTGACCGTCGAAAACGAGGGGACCATACGGAATTACCAGGGTCTTTCGACGGATGTCAGCAACAGCAACGCCATCTACTCTAAAGCCGACACCAATACCATCAACAATCTTGGAACCATCCAGGGAAGCATCAGCCTGGTGAACAGCGGGAGCAACACGTTTGACAACGAGATCGACGCCCTGTTCGAAATGGGCGAAACGGTCAAAATTGGCGATTCAGGAACACTATCCAATTCTGGCACGCTGTCCCCGGGCGGCGAAGACAACATCATTGACACCACCCTCACCGGGTCTTTGACGCAGACATCACTGGGTACCTATCAGGTCGACCTGTCCATGGGCGATGGCACGACAACCGCGGACGCCGACCAGATTCTTGGCGTGGACGTATCGGTCACGATGGCCGGCTCGGTTTCTGTCAACGCCTCCGGCGAAAGCCTGTTGATCAGTGGCGAAAGCGGTTCGACCTTCATTTTGCAAACCGCCAATACGACGATTACCTCGTTTTCCGCCACGGCCACGGACACAGCGGTCGTCGACTACAGCGTTACATCGACGACCAACAGTGGCAGCGTCGAGATTAGCGGAACCAGTTATACAGGCGCCGGTGCCGTTGAGCTGTCTTATTCCGTCGATTATTCCGCGGGGGATTCGTTGTTTGGGAATTCCGCGGTTTTCGGCGCGTTTATGGATGACATTGTCAACTACACGCGGGACAATCTATCGGACGGGTCCGCGGCCAAAGCAGCTGTTGTAGATCTCACCAATTTTGTCTTGAACGTACCTGATGTTGCGACCTTGAATGACGTTTATGGAAGCCTTGTTGTTGATGAGGCCGCGGCCAGTGTCGTCAATGCCGTTTCCAGCGCTCTTGCCACGCAAAACTTGCTGCAGAGCTGTCCCGTCCTTGAACAAGATCCGAACTCCGGGTTCTACCGGCAGCGCGAATGCACCTGGAGCCAGGTGATCGGCAGCTACTCATCCCAAGATCAAACGTCAAACAACCCGGGATACGATGCGCACACTTACGGCATGGCGGTCGGGGCCCAACGCGAGGTCCAGGACGATCTGTTTTTGGAAGTCGTCGGCAGCTATGAAACGGTCGATTTGGATGGCCCGAACTTCTCACAAGATGGCTATCAGGTCGGTGTCGGCGCCGCGCTCAAGAAGGAGTTCGGTCCGTTCCTGCTGTCGGCGAGCGCCAATTTCGGCGGCTATTCCTTCGACCACGGGCGCTCCTACGAGACGAATTCCGGTCAGCATCTGGCGAGCGGTGATATTCGCGGCCACTTCATCGGCGGTGAACTGCGGGCCTACAGCGTTCACCTGAAGAACGACCTTTATGTCAAACCATCCGCCGCCGTTTCTGTGGTTCAAACCTGGCAGGACAGTTTTTCCGAAACCGGAGCCGGCGGCTTGGAATGGAGCGTCGATCCGATTTCCAAGACCTCGGTTGTGGTGCGGCCTTCCTTGGAGCTTGGCGCGGCCTTCGATATTGCCGGCCAGCCGGCAACCGCGTTTGTGCGCGGCGGCCTGACGGCGTATCTGAGCGATCCCAACACCACGGCGACATCCTATCTGGCTGACGATGCCTTTTCCGGCCTGACCGGCATTGAAACCACGTTGAGCGAAGATCGGTACATCGGCGAGCTGGATGTGGGTGTGAATGTCGATCTCACCGATCGGCTGTCGCTTTCGGTTCTGGGTCAAGCCTCGTTTTCGGAAACTGCCTATTCCGCCGGCGGTTTCGCGCGTTTGAAGATACAGTTTTGAGCGGTACCGATCGGCTCGCACGGCTGGGGCACGCTGGCGGCGCTCGGCCGTGCGGTCGCGGCGCCGGACCGGTGCGTTGTGATCATTGCCGGCGACGGTACGCATCAGATCGCGGCGCAGGAGATTGGGCAATTTTTCAAGTTCGGCCTGAAGCCGGTGTTCATCGTGGTCAACAATGACGGCTATCTGGTCGAGCGCTACACCTGCCGCGACCCGGAGTCCTCCTACAACGATCTGCCGAAGTGGCGGTACCACATGCTGCCTGCAGCATTCGGCTGCGAGGACTGGTATTGCGTCAGAGTAACAACGACTGGCGAGCTCGACGAAGCGCTTGCCGAGGTCAACCGCACCGTTCGTGCCGCATTTATCGAGGTCGTAACCGACCGCTATTCAATGCCGCCGTATTACGGTGACAGTTTACTAAATCCCCAGTCTATGTCATGGATTGGCCATGGCTCGTCTCGCCCGCATCGTCGTTCCCGGTCTCCCGCATCATGTGACCCAAAGAGGCAATCGGCAGCAGAACACCTTTTTTGAAGACGGCGACTATGCGCTGTATCTGGATTTGCTTTCCGACAGCAGCGACCGGACACGGATCTGGGCCTGCTGCCTGATGCCCAACCATGTACACATTATCCTGGT
>Ga0056108_1000412_pt1 | contig 12955 bp, 15 predicted proteins | sample WorMetG1BERMUDA1_FD_83875 | JGI IMG/M metagenome (GOLD analysis project Ga0056108, IMG submission 83875) | Marine gutless worms symbiont microbial communities from Max Planck institute for Marine Microbiology, Germany - Inanidrilus... ... | reverse complement strand
CTGCTCGTAACGGTAATCAAGGTCAAAAAATCCAGGCTCGTGGATCATCGTCGCCTCCCGCGATCATCAGCAGTGATTGAATCAGATCAGCGACAAATCAGCGAGGTTTTTCGAGGCGTCCAGATGTTCGCCGACGAGATCGAAAAGCGCCTGCCCGGCCAGTTCAAGTTCGCCCTCTACCCCGGTGGCCAGCTGGGCAAGGAGAAGGCGCTGATTACCAACGTCAAAGCTGGCTCGCTGGAGATGATCAACGTCGCTTCGGGCGTGATGAAGCTCGACAAGAAACTGGGGCTGTTCGATCTTCCGTGGCTGTTCTCCGGGCGCGACCACGTCCGCAAAGCCATGGGCGGCGCCCTCGGGCAACAGGTTGTCGAACGGCTCGAAAGCAAGGCCGGGGTCGTTGTCGTCGGCATCTACGAGAACGGCTTCCGCCATGTGTTGAACAAGAAACGCGCGGTGGCGAAGCCCGACGACCTGAAAGGCCTCAAAATCCGCATCTCCGGCGGCAAGTTCCGTCAGGGCGTGTTCCAGCAGATGGGCGCGACGCCGCAGAAGGTCGCCTGGAAGGAAACCTTCACGGCGTTGCAGACGGGCGTCGTCGACGGTGCCGAGGCGGCGACCTACGGGTTCTATGAGCAGAAGCAGTTCGAGGTCGCCAAGCACCTGAGCCTGACCGGCCATGTCTATACGCCGAGCTTCCTCGTTGCCTCGAAGGCATTCTGGGACTCGCTGACTGCCGAGCAGCAGAAGGTGTTCAAGGAGGTCGGTGCGGCAATCACCGACACGGCCTACGACGGCGCCAAGGCGCTCGAAGCCAAGTACTTCGCCGAGATGAAGAAGAACGTCGCGATCAACGAGGTCGACCTCACGGCGTTCCAGGCGGCGACTCGCAAGAGCTACGACGACTACGTAAAGAGCCAGGGTGACGACTGGCTGAAGCTGGTCGAAGCCGCGCGTTGATGCGCGCTCCCGTCCGCCTGATCGATCGGATTGTCGAGGTCCTCGCCGCCATTACCCTGGTGGCGGCGGCCTCGATGATCCTGATCAATGTGTTCAACCGCTACGTCGTGCTCGGCTGGCTGCGGGAGGGCAGCGAGCACTCGGAGTGGGCGGCGTGCCTCTTCGAGGCCACGGACGCGCTGCTGTCACCGGTGAGCGCGACGGCCGACGAGGTTCCCGGTTTGCTTCTCGTCTGGATCGCCTTTCTCGGCGCCTACCTCGCTTATCGGGCCGGTGGGCACATCTCCTTCGATATGGTGGTCGACAGTCTGCCCCGAATTCCCCGGCGCATCGTCGTCGTGCTCACTGACGCGACCATCATGGCCTTTCTGGTCCTCCTGTTCCTGCAGTCCATTCGGATGATCCGCGTCGACGGCGAGACCGAGATCGAGACCGCCGAGATCGCCCAGGGCTGGTTCATGACCATCATTCCCTTGTCCGCCGCATTGATGATCCTCGCCCTCGTTCTCGACATCGTCGAGCGTTGGCGCGGCGCCAAGCGCTAAGCGAACCTCCCATGGCCTGACTCGTCATCGTCCTGCTGTTCGCCCTCATTATCTTGGGCTTTCCCATCGGTTTCGCGCTGATGGTCACCGCGGCGATCGCCATATCCATTCAGGGCATCGACCTGATCATGGTGCCGATCCAGATGTACTCCGGCACCACCAGCGTCGTGCTGCTGGCCATTCCATTCTTCATCCTGATGGGCGAGCTGATGGGGGCGACGTCGATCTCCGAGCGGATCATCGATCTCGCCTCGGCCCTGGTCGGCTGGATCCGCGGCGGGCTCAGCCACGTCAACGTCGTCACCTCCATGTTCATGGCCGAGATGAGCGGCTCGGCCGTCGCCGACGCCGCGGTGATGAGCAAGATCTTCGTGCCCAACATGGAGCGCCAGGGCTATCCGCGCACCTTCGCCGCCGCCGTCACCGCGACCAGCGCGACACTGGGCATCATCATTCCGCCGTCGATCCCCATGGTGCTCTATGGCGTCACCACCAACACCTCGATCAAGGAGCTGTTCATCGCCGGGATCATTCCGGGTGTTCTGCTCGGTGGTGCGTTCATGGTTACCAGCTACGTGTTCGCCCGCCGCGAAGGCCACCCCGTCGACCAGGGATTCCAGGCCGCCCGGCTCGGCAGGACGTTCGTGCGCGCGTTCCTGCCGCTGCTCATCCCCGTCGTTGTCGTCGGTGGGTTGATCGTCGGACTGGTCACGCCGACCGAGGCCGCCGCGGTCGGTGCCCTGGCGGCATTGTTGTTCGGCGTCGTCCTCCAGCGAGACCTGACGGTGGCGCGGCTCGCGGGGTTGCTGGTGACGACGGTGCGTCAGACCTCGGTGGTCATGATGATCATCGCCGGGTCTGCGGTGCTCGGGCAGTTCCTCGCCAACGAACGCATCCCACAGCTGATCGCTTCCGGCCTTACCGGCATGACCGACGATCCCCCGTTGCTGACCCTGCTGATCAATCTGTTCCTGCTGTTCCTCGGCATGTTCCTGCATGCCTCGGCGGCGATCATCGTCGTCGTGCCGATGCTGCTGCCGGTGGTCAACGAAATCGGCATCGACCCCGTGCACTTCGGCGTCATCGTCTGCCTCAACCTGGGGATCGGCCAGCAGACGCCACCGGTGGCCTCGGTGCTGCTCACCGTCTGCTCGACCACGGGACTGAAGATCGAGCAGGTCATGGGCTACGGCAAATGGTTCATCCTGGCGATGTTCGTCACCCTGATGATCGTCACTTTCACGCCGGCAACGGCGCTTTGGTTCAAGTAGCGCCCGTCGCCGCTGGTCAAGACGCGATCCGTCCGCGCGTGTAAGATGGCGCGAGTGCGGGCAAACGCGGCGAGCGTATGGACAAGCGGACGATCGCGTTGATCGGCGCGCCGACCGACATCGGCGCCGCGCATCGCGGGGCGTCGATGGCGCCGGAAGCGCTGCGGGTCGCCGGCATCGAGACGGCGCTTCGGCGTCTCGGTTATCCGGTGAAGGACCTCGGCAACCTCACCGGTCCGGCCAATCCGGGCGCCGAGCCGGTCGGAGGCTATCGTCATCTGGGTGAAACCGCTGTCTGGTGCCGCGTCGTCCGCGATGCCGTGCGGCCGGTCATCCACGCCGGCCATCTGCCCATCCTGCTCGGCGGCGACCACTCGCTGGCCGTCGGTTCCGTCGCTGCGATCGCTGCCCATTGCGCCGAACGCGGAACACCGCTTTCGGTGCTGTGGCTGGACGCCCATGCCGACTTCAACTCGCCGGACACCACGCCCACCGGCAACCTTCATGGGATGCCGGTGGCGGTCATCGCCGGTCACGGCCCGCCGCCGTTGACCGAGCTGGGCCCGGCGCGCCCCATGCTCGATACGTCGCGAATCATCCTCCTCGGCGTCCGGTCCATCGACCATGTCGAAAAGCGGATGGTCATGGAGCGCGGCCTCGAAGTCTATGACATGCGGCGGATCGACGAGGACGGCATGCGCAAGACGATGGACGACGTCCTCGGCCGCGTCGCGGCGGTCGGCGGGCATCTCCATGTCAGCCTCGACGTGGATTTCCTCGATCCGTCCATTGCCCCCGGCGTCGGAACGACGGTGTCGGGCGGGCCCACCTACCGCGAAGCGCAGCTCTGCATGGAGATGATCCACGATTCCAGACTCATGGCCTCCCTCGACATCGTCGAGCTGAACCCAGCCTTCGACGTCCGCAACATGACCGGGACACTGGTGATGGAGCTGGTCGAGAGCCTGTTCGGCGAGCAGATCCTGAGCCGCCACCACGCCACCCTTTAGCGCCCTCGGCGATCAAGCACCAACCTGGAATGACCGAAGAGAAGATGAAAACAGCCGCCCAACTGATCGACATCGAATCCCGGCTCGGCGCCCACAACTACCATCCGCTCGACGTCGTGTTGACCCGTGGCGAGGGTGTCTGGGTGTGGGATGTCGACGGCAACCGCTACATGGACTGCCTGTCGGCCTATTCGGCGGTCAACCAGGGGCACTGTCATCCGAAGATCCTCTCCGCGTTGACCGAGCAGGCAGCGCGGCTGCCGCTGACTTCGCGGGCCTTCCGCAACGATCAACTGCCGCTGTTTTACGAGGAGATCTGTGCGCTGACCAATTCACACAAGGTGCTGCCGATGAACAGTGGTGCCGAGGCTGTGGAAACGGCGATCAAGGCGGTCCGCAAATGGGGCTACGAGGTCAAAGGGGTCGAACCGGACCGCGCAGAGGTCATCGTCTGCGAGAACGGCTTTCACGGCCGGACCATCGCCATCGTCGGCTTCAGCACCGATCCCGCGGCGCGGACCGGCTTCGGACCGTTCGCGCCGGGGTTCCCGATCATTCCCTTCGGCGACGCCGACGCCCTGGAGCAGGCGATCACCCCCAACACCGTCGCCTTCCTCGTCGAGCCGATCCAGGGCGAGGCCGGCGTGATCATTCCGCCAGATGGCTATCTCCGGCGCGTTCGCGAGATCTGTTCCGGCAACAACGTCATGCTGGTCCTCGACGAGATCCAGACCGGTCTCGGCCGTACCGGCCGGCTGTTCGCCGAGGAATACGAGGGCATCGAGGCCGACGTCACGCTTGTCGGCAAGGCGCTCTCGGGCGGCTTCTATCCGATGTCGGCGGTGCTTTCCAACACCGAGGTCCTGGGCGTCCTCAAGCCGGGCGAGCACGGCAGCACCTTCGGCGGCAACCCGCTGGCCTGCGCGGTTGGCCGGGCGGCGCTCAAGGTCCTCGTCGAAGACGGCCTGATCGAAAACGCCGCGCATCAGGGGGCCTACCTTCTCGATGAGCTGTCCCGTCTGCGCACCAACCAGATGAAGGAGGTGCGGGGGCGGGGCTTGATGATCGCCATCGAGTTTTTCCCAGAAGCCGGCGGCGCCCGCCGCTTCAGCGAGGCGTTCAAGGACGCCGGCCTGCTCTGCAAGGAAACCCACCAACACACGTTGCGCTTCGCGCCGCCGCTGGTGATCAAGCGCGATCAGGTCGATTGGATGCTCGAAACCATCAACAAGGTCGTTCGCGCCGCCTGACGGATCGCGGCCCGCGAGTGCTCAGGCCGCCGCCCCCTCGACGATGATGAAGTCGGCATCGGCGTTGGCTCTGCGGATCGACTTTGCCGCTTCGTATTCCGGGCTGCGGTAGCAGGCGACGGCGGTTTCATAGTCCGGGAACTCGACCACGACGTTGCGCTCCCGCGACGTTCCTTCCATGGCTTCGTAACGGCCGCCGCGGACGAGGAACTTGGCGCCGAATTTCTCGAAAGCCGGCCGCGCTGCAGCCAAGTAATCCGGGTATCGCTCGGCGTTGCGAACGCTCACCCGGACCATCCAATAGCCTTTGGTCATCTCGAACCTCCCGATGGATTGCATGTCCGACCGGATCAGCGCTCCGGTCGAGTTCCCATATATCCCTTGTGAATCATTCGAAAAAACGAATAATAATGAATAATATATTCTTGATTTGAGATATCGATATGGATCTTTCCGACCTGCGCGTCTTCTCAGCCGTCGTCGCCGAAGGGGGCGTCACACGTGCTGCTGAGCGGCTGCATCGGGTGCAGTCCAACGTCAGCACCCGGATCCGCCAGCTCGAGGATGACCTCGGCGTGCCGCTGTTCGTCCGCGAAGGAAAGCGCCTGCACCTGGCGCCGGCGGGCCGGATCGTGCTCGATTACGCCGAACGGCTGCTGAGTCTCGCCGACGAAGCCCGCGCCGCGGTCCAGGACACGGTGCGGCGCGGCGTGCTGCGCCTTGGGGCGATGGAGAGCACGGCGGCGGTGCGGCTGCCCGGTCCGCTCGCCGACTACAGCCGGCGCTATCCCGACGTCACCTTGGAGCTGCGCACCGGAAATCCGACGCAATTGGCAACGGCGCTCCTGGCGGGGGAGATCGATGCGGCGTTGGTCGCCGAGCCTGTTGCCGAAGCGCGCATCGATGCGGTCGTCGCCTTCGAGGAAGAGCCGGTGATCGTCACGGCTGCCGACCATCCTCCCATCGACCATAAGGGTGCCGCACCGAAGACGATGATCGTCTTCGAGCACGGCTGTCCGCACCGGCGGTGCCTGGAGGCGTGGTACGCGGACCGGGGAGAGATGCCCGAACGCGTCGTCGAGCTCCGCTCGTATCACGCCATGCTCGGCTGTGTCCTCGCCGGGATGGGGGCGGCCCTGGTGCCGAAAAGCGTGCTCGACTCCTTCCCTGAGAGCCGGCGCCTGCGGATCTGGCCGCTGCCACCGGGCAATGACCGCCTGCGCACGCTCCTCGTCTGGCGCAAGGGCACGACGTCGTCGAAGGTGAATGGGCTAGCCGACGTGATTCGCGCCGAAGGCGGCGAAGCGGCGCAACGGGAACACAAGGAAACCGGCTTCGCCTAGGATCCGTAGTGGCCAGCCGATACCAAGACCCGCCCTACGGAGCCGGCTGAAGACGCTTAGACGGTTAGTCCGTCCGGATTCCCAACCGTCCGCCACGCGCCCCGACACAGGGCCCGACCCAAAAAGCGTCAGCGTCCGAAGGCACGGACTTCGCGCCACCGAACCCCTGCTGAAGTATAACCCCGGCAACTTCCTTTGGATAATTCTCCCGGTATCCGTTTGCGTGTAGCACAGTTTCTCGATTGCCATCGGCCCAGAACGACGCACAAAGCCGCGGCGTATGAGGTTCGCTTGTTGCTAAAGCGATACGATCGAAGCGCCGAAGTACAACTGTTCAAGACATCGAGGAACAGCACGGACGTCACCAGATCGACAAAACCGGTCGTCTCGAGGTCGAGCGGCTGTTCGGGCAAGGTTTTCGCTGAGGTTTTTCGATGAGATGGCTCTGCCGCAACGTACTTCGGTTGGTGCTCGTCGGCGCACTGTTGTCCTCCTCCCCCATGACCGCGCTGGCGGGCGCCGCCGAAGACGGTGCCGTTCGCTTTTGCTTCAATGACTGGCCGCCCTACTCCTATGTGAGGGATGGGAAGGATCAGGGGATCTCTGTCGATATCCTTCGCGAAGCCGCGAGGCGCGCCGGACTTGAACCCTCGTTCACGGAACTGCCGTGGAAAAGATGTCTCGCCTTGGTCGAGGCGGGTGAATTCGATGCCGTCATGGACGCGGCGCAACGGGACGAGTTCCTTCAGGGGGACGTCAGCCCGACGATCTACACCAATACCCTTTGGGTCCGCGCTGACGACCCCGCGACGTCGATCGACGTCGACAATCTCGGCGGCCGTTCGATCGGATTGATCTCCGGCTACAAGTACGGCGAAATCCTCGACGCATGTTTCAACAAACCGAACGTACACAAGGAATATTCCAAGGACGATCCGACAAACATAAAAAAAACTCGGGTTCGGTCGGGTCGATGCGATCATCGGTGACTATGTCGTCACAAAAAACTTCGCCGACGAGAATGGGTTGGCACTGAAAGCAATACTGCCGTCGCATTCCTATGACCCGCTCTATCCATCGTTCAACAAAAACAAAGTAGGCGTTCAGAAAAAACTGAACGCGGCACTTCGATCGATGGTGGAAGACGGAACGATCGACGGCATCTACCAAAAGGCGATCGGCAAGAAACTCTCCGACCTCGTACCCTCAACGAACCGGTAGGCGTCCGCCTTCCATGGAGAAATGGACGAAGCAGCAGCCACAATAGGCGCTCCCAGCGCGAGGCGGCGAATCCACCTGCCTATCGCTGTTGCCCTGATGCTTGGATTGGTCGGACCTTCAGCTGTCGTTGCCTGGTTCGCACGGGACGTTACGCGCGAGGCAGTCGTTGCGACGACGGAGGCGGACTCGAACACCTGGTCCACGCGCTTGCGGACGGTATGCGCGAGCCCGTTTGGAATCTGATCCCGGAGAGCGGAGAGCCGCTTCTGCAATCGCTGGCCTCGGATCCCAGAGTCATAAGTGTCGAAGTAACATCCCTCGCCCAGGGGGCGTTCCTGGCCTTCCACCGGGATGCGGCCTCGCCGCAACGCGTCGTGCAGCGCGCTCTCGCGGTCACGCGTGACGGCAGCGTGATTGGCGAGGTCAAAATCAAGATCGATTTCTCGGCCGTCGAGGCGAAGGCATCGTCGAGTTGGCGGCCGCTCATGCCCGTCGCTACGATCCAGCTTTTGGTCGGGCTGGGAGCGGTGTTTTTTGTCTACAGGGTTTCCGGACGTCTGGAACGCGAACGCGCCCTGCGGATCGCCAACGGACAGCTTAAGTTGGAGATCGCCGAGCGCGAGCGCGCCGAAGCTGCGCTGCTGGAAAGCGAAGTTCGGCTCAAATCCGTGGTCGATTTCTTTCCGGCGGCCATTTGCTTCAAGGATACCGAGGGACGCTTTGTTCGAGTGAACAAGATCTACGAACAATGGTTAAATATCGAAGAAGGTGAATACTATGGAAAAAATTCCGTCGAATATATTTCGGGAGATTTCTTAGATATAATTAAAGAGCATGATCGCAGGGTTGTGGATACACGGGAAGTTTTGGAAGAAGAACATTTGATACTTTATCCGGATGGCAAAGCGCGCTCGACGTTGATTGTCGAGTTCCCCGTTCTCGATGCGGATGGCGTTTGTGTCGGCACTGGGGCCATCAACACCGACATCACCGAGCGAAAGAACACAGAAAAACATGCCCGACATGCTCAGAAAATGGAGGTTCTTGGCGAGATGGCGACGGGTGGCGCGCACGAACTCAACCAGCCACTGAACATCATCCGCATGTCGGCGGAGACCGCGGGCGAGATGCTCGAAGACGGTGCCGCGTCACCGGAGATCGTGGCGACGCTGATGGGGCGGATCACGTCTCAGATTGACCGCGCCGCTGCCATTATCGACCACATGAGGGTGTTCGGTCGCAAGGCGTCGGAGACGGCCGAACCGATCTCCATCGGAGACAGCGTCAACAACTGCGCGATGTTCCTGCGCGAGCAGATGCGGCTTCGGGGAATCGAACTCGACATAAGCCTGCCCGAGGATCGTCTCGTCGTGAACGGAAACGCGATCGAGTTGGAGCAGGTCGTGATGAACCTGCTCGCTAACGCCCGGGACGCGATCGAACAGAAGGTCGAACTTCTGCGCGATGGCTGGTGGGATGGAGAACGGATCGCGGTAAACGTTGACTACGATCACGCGATTTGCGCGGTCAGGATCGTTGTCCGCGACACCGGCATCGGAATCCCGGAGGACGTCTTGGAGAGGATCTTCGATCCATTCTTTACGACGAAAGAGATCGGCCGGGGGACTGGTCTCGGACTCTCCATCTCGTACGGCATTGTCACTGAAATGGGGAGTACGATCACCGCCGAGAACGAGACCAGCGGGGCGCGGTTTATCGTGACCTTGCCGGCAACGATCGTGGAAAGCGCCCACTTCTCAGAAAAGATCTCTCCGATCCTCGCAGCCGTTCAGTAGCAGAAACCACCAGCGCCTGTTTACGCGGCGTCCGTCTGTTCCGCGACCCGCTACGCTTTCCCCAACGACACCAAGGAATCGCGATAGGAGGCGAGGGGGATGCCGTCGCCGCGGCCGTCGGGCGTCAGGTCGAGGATGTTCCACAGCGGCCACATCATGTCGGCGTGGCGGGGGTGCTGGTCCGGCTCGCTGGGGGCGAAGAACATCTCCGATGCCCAGGCATGGCGGATGCCGTCGGCACCGCGGCGGAAGACGTTGAACATCGGTACCTGACCGAAGCCCTCCGACTCGGCGTGGTAGTCCCGGTTGAAGGTGTTACCGCCCGAGGACAGCAGGTGCGGAAACTGCCAGCCGCGCAGCACCGCCCATTCCCGCAGCATCGGCACCGGCGCTTTGCCGACAACGGCGAGGTTCACGGTCTCGGTGATCTGGGCGGCATTGCCCGAAAGCCCGTCGAGGAAGGCCGTGCACATCGGACACGGATTGCCGTCGGGCGGGTACATGAACCCATAGATGACCAGCGAATCGCGCCCTTCGGTGAACAGCTCCGAAAGCCGAACTTGCCGCACCGGACCGTCGGCGGTGGGATCGGCCGGCCCCTCCTCGAAGACATAGTCCTCGGCCACCGGGCCACCGGGCGGCAGGGCGCGGCGCAGCTCCGCCACGGCCTCGGTCCGGCGTCGAAGGTCCATCTCTGCCTCCAGCAGCCGGTCGCGCGCCGCCCGGTATTCGGCGCTTTCGTTCGGCCAGCGGAGGGCGTGGATCGTTTTCATGGTCGCCACCATCAGTTGGATGCTCCCCTCAGTCCGGGGCGCTCGCCCCTCTCGACGAAACCCTTCAGCCGGTTGCCGAGCAGGTCCTGCCAGCCCTCGCTGAAGCCCGCCTCGGTTTCGGCGGTGAGGCGGCCGATCGCCGCGTGCTCGACGGTCAGCCGGGTGCCGCCGTCCTGATCCTCGAGTTCGAAGCGGATGTTGCCGGTGATGGCTTCCCACATACCCATGCGCCCGGCGAGGGTGAGCAGGCGGTTCCGAAACACCTGTTCGACGATGCACCAGACATAGCCGTCGCCGTCCGCCGTCACTTCCTTGAACAGCCCGCCCGGCCAGGGCTCCAGCACAATGTCGGCGGCGCCCTCGCCGCTTGCCAAGTAGGGCGCGCCCCACCACGCCGAGATGTCGTCGGTCAACGCCTTGAATACCGTGTCGCGTGGCGCTTCGATGTCCACCGATCGGCGGATATGCAGGCTCGCCAGTGGTGCCCCGACCCAGTCCGTATCCATGGTTTCCCTCATCCTTTCCCGTCGTTCCGCCTCACGTTTCAGCCGGCCGAGCCGGCCCGCCCAGATGACCTCGTATTGGCGCATCCACGTCTCGTAGAGTTCTCTCAGGGGCTCGGCGTCGAGGCTGTTGATCCGCTCGCGTCCCCGTTTCTCGGTGCGGACCAGTCCGGCGTCCTTGAGTACGCCGATGTGGTTCATCACCCCGAACCGGGTGAGATCGTCGAAGGCCTCGCACAGCTCGCCTGTGGTCCGCGGCCGCTCGCGGAGCAGCGCAAGGATGTGCCGCCGCGCCGGCTCGGCCAGCGCCTTGAACGCCCTGTCGCGGCCGTCGTTTGGTGTCGCGTCGACTGCTGCTGTCATCGGCGGATGATGGCACAGGATTTATGTTGATTCAAGAGACACGTGTGTTAATGTACACATATTGATGCCGGGGAGGGACGGACGATGGCTTTGGAGATCTTCTGGTTCAGCGGCAGCGGGTTTGCGTGGCGGGTGCTGTTGGCGGCCGAGCTGAAGGGAATCGCCTACACATCCCGGCTCATCGAGGCGTCGGCCGGCGACCACAAGACGCCGGAGTTCATCGCCATGAACCCACGCGGCAAGGTACCGGTCCTGCGCGACGGCGATACCGTCGTGACCGAATCCCTGGCGATCATCGCTTACCTCGACCGGCGTTTTCCCGATCCGCCGCTGTTCGGCCGGACGTCCGAGGAGATGGCTCAGATTTGGCGGCTGGCGCTCGATTTCGACAACTACGCCGCCGCCCGCTTCTCCGACTTCGTGCTGCCGATCTATTTCGACGAGGTCGACGCCCACCGTGCCCAGATCGATGCCGCCCTCGGAGACGTGCTCCGCGAACTGGCGACGCTGGAAGCGCGGCTGGAAAATCACCCGTGGCTTGCCGGCGACACGCTTTCGGCCGCCGACATCGCCATCTACCCGTTCGTCGAGGGTCTGCTGAGGGCGGCCGGCAAGCCGGCGGCGGCGCCCCTCGATCTGAGCTATGTGCCCTTGGAAGGAACCCATCCGGCGCTTGCCGCGTGGCGCCAGCGGATCATCGCGCTGCCTGGCTACGAGGGCGCCTACCCGCCACACTGGCGCGATGCCGCCTGACCCGCCGGGCATCGGAGATCCGACATGTCCACGTCCATCTGCCATACCGGCCGCTGCCACTGCGGCGCCGTCAGCTACGAGTTCTCCGGCGAGCCCGTGATGTCGATGACCTGCCATTGCGCCGACTGTGCGCGCATCGGCGGCTCGGTCGGCCACGCGGCCTTCGTCGTCCCGCGCGACGCGATCCCGAACTGAGCGTGGAGGCTCGGCGTCGCGCTTCCCTTTCCCCTCGGTTGCTGACATATAGCGCGAGGTCGGCACGACGGTCGGGAGGCGGGAGTGGACATCGACGAATTTGCCGCGTGGGCGGCGAAGGCGGCGCGGGTGAAAAGCGACGACGGACCTGACCGGGAGCGGCTCTCGTACCTTGGGCTCGGACTGGCGGGCGAGGCTGGCGAAGTGGTCGAGCACATCAAGAAGCTGTTGCGGGACGGCGAAGACGCCTGGCAACCGGATGCGGTCGCCGATGAGCTCGGCGATCTCGCTTACTACTGGGCCGCGCTGTGCGTCGCGGTGGGCCGCCCGCCCTCCGACGTGCTGGCGACAAGCCGCGCCAAGATCGATGCGCGTCTTCGGGCGGCGGACAAAACCTGACTGACATGTCTTCGGGCGAACAATGGCGGTGCCGACGGTCTACGAGACGGCCAGTCCGTTCGCCCGGCCGAATTTGATCCCCTGTCAAGATCGATTTTTGCATTGCTGCAATGCAGCAATTCGTTTGACGACGATCGAAATTCCCGATATTATATTAGCAATAACTAATTAAGATATGACTGATACTAAGTCGCGCTTCTGCCGGGAAGCTTACGAGGGAGGCGTGCGAGCGTCCGGAAGGTCCGGGGCCGTGTCGATGGCCGGATGGGCATCGGGTGGCCGAGTCGGTATCCGTCGGAGGATCGGCAATGACATCGATCGTAACCGGCAGCATTCGTCACATTTTGGCGGCCCTGGTCGTGGCCGCACTGTCGGCAGCGGGTACCAACGCCGCCCCGTCGCACGGCGACACACCGTCCGGTTCCACTTCCACGGCCGACCACGCCAAGTTTGAACAGCTGGACACCTCGAAAAACTCTAACCTATTGGCGGCGTGACGCCGGAGTTGGCACCGGGCGGCCTGTCTTGTCGGCCTTTCGGGCCGGTTTTCCGGTTTTCGATGTCGGTTTCGGG
>Ga0056108_1000411_pt1 | contig 12967 bp, 13 predicted proteins | sample WorMetG1BERMUDA1_FD_83875 | JGI IMG/M metagenome (GOLD analysis project Ga0056108, IMG submission 83875) | Marine gutless worms symbiont microbial communities from Max Planck institute for Marine Microbiology, Germany - Inanidrilus... ... | reverse complement strand
GGGTGAGATTTTTGTACAGTGCACCTAACCGCCAAGTTTCATCATCCTATGTTTAATCGCTCAGAAGTTATCGTGTCGACAAACAAACAGACAAACAAACAAACAGATGCCACTGAAAACATCCACCTCGCTCCGCTATGCTATGCCAGTGGGTAATAATGCTGCAGTAATAAAACCAAGAAAAAAACAACAACAGAAAAACGTATTTTCCACAGAAGATATACCGGTGTAATTGCGGCTTGGAGTCGGAATGATACAAGTGGCCAGACGCTGCAGAAACACTACGTGGCTGCTGTAAATCACACATCATACATGCACAAGACCGCAAAGACATTAAAGCAGCAGCAACAGATGTCAGAGTACTTCACTGTAAACAATACACTCTGCCAGCCAATTACATTAAGCAAAATTATACTGCAATCATTATGCGCTATCAAGCACTTTGCGTGATCAACTGACTGCACATTGCAAGTGACCGATCGCTCTGCACCATTTCGTCGTTAGCACAACAACTGAATGCATGCACAAAATTAACGGCAGCTGTCAACAGTAATTACATTGAAACCTGCCATGCAGCAGGAGATACAGGCTGAAGTTCACGCTTGTGCTGTTGGGTTAACTATGCTGTGATGTATGAAAAGTTGTGCCTGACTGAATTTTGACCAACACAACTGGCATATACATCTCAAAATAATATTACGTTACTGCATTTTATTTGCAATTGAGTTTGCAACAGTACGTTATTATTCGATCTCAGATTTCATCACTCCGTAATTAAAACAATAGCTGTAGCCACGACACAACAGTATCCAAAGTTGTCACATTTAACTCAAATACAGCACACTGTAAACTTGTTAAACATGATATTACTGTCAGCAGCTGTCAGCTTGATTTTTGCATGCATGATTGATTGTTGCACTGACAACCGAGTGATTGATGGTGATTGGTGAAGCATAATCAGTCAATTGTGCAAATCACTTGATAGCGCATAACAGAATTATCAAGTTTACTGAGCCCATGCATCATAAATATTGATCTGGTATGAAAAGTCATATAAGAAGCTAATTAGATGCTGAAAAATCATCACAACACACACACAGCGAAAGAAAGGAAAGGTGACACTTAACCATCCAAGTGCTGCTGAAAGTATCAGCATGCACAAAATTTAAAGCTCGGCAAAAACCACCTGCAAGAGACAGGTTAACCATTGAACACAAGACTGGCTGCAGTCAAGGCTAGGTAAGCCACAAATTACAACAGCAATATTGACAACATATGTGAAACAATGAGTAACAGCAGATATAAAAATATGCTCACATTGATTAGTAGTACATACCCTGTTTTTGATTTTCATAAAGCAATTAATTTTGATTTTCATAAAGCAATTATTACAGCTGAAGAAATGCTGTTATAAAGATGAGACAGTAGCCAAGAGCAGAGTCCAGTTGTCTGTTTACTGAGAACTATCTGCATATGATCATCAAAAGATGAGCACAATAAGCTACAAATGCTGCTTCTGAAAAGTATTATTTTCTTACCTGCTGAAATGACAGGGGGTGTGGCAAATCTCGTTCATCACCTTCATCAAACTGACTAGGATGTGGTGACGTACCACTGTCGGTGTCATCAGGTTTCTGTAGTCAACAAACACCTCAAAAGTGTTTACAATAACAATCTGAACCATATAGTTGAGCAGTCTTTGCAGTCACTCATTACTCGTTCCATCGTTAGTGACACCTCAACACACTAATTTATTTCCACTCCATTTATCCAGTATGAACGAAAAGCAAGAAATGTTACACACAGTTCTCTTGGGAATAATACAATTATGCTAGAAAACCAGTTTCTCAATGGAAGAGCAATGGATGTTTGGATAAGTACACTTGTCTTCTGCATATTAGGTTTAAGTTACTGACAATAAAGTACGAATTTTTCAATTGTACTAGCCAAAAAGCACACAAAATATATAATATTAATTTGTCAAGTGCTGTGATGCTGGGCAGAGTGAGAGCATGAGAAGGGAAAAGAGAAGGGAAGGACAGCACACCGTGATATAAGCCCCTAGACGCGTACAGGCTCAAAGCCTCTAGTATCTGTAAATCGTGTCATTAGACTGGTTCTACAGGTAAGTTGGTGAATTGTAGTTTAACAGTGTTTTAAACACAAATTACTTAAAATATGACATTTTATACGTTAGAATTAAATGCCACACTGCATCACAGACAACAGGCAATTTATCTGTTTAAATACAGAAAACAAGACAAACTCGTACTTGGCGAGCAATGCTGCCATCGAGTGCCAACTCCACTTGCTCCAAGTGAGATAAGCACACTCCGTTCAGATGCCGCAGCATCTCACACATGTCAATCAGCCGGTTACTTGCTTGCTCCGCATCAACTGACTGAATCCCATGCAGCAGCTGCTGGGCAGTCTCATTCCATATGGAGACACACGGGCCTGCATTGTCGAGTTCGGCTTTTATTGTCTGGACAGCATTGTCAGCAGACACACAGCATGGTTATTACGAGTACAAGTAATTACTAGAGGAAATTCCCATCAACTAGTTTGTAACACATGTCTCACACTCAGTTCAATTTCCTTGTCAAAAGTCCAGTTATGCACTAATCCGAAGAACAATGAGTTCTATGCTTAACGAAGAGTGGGCATCAAATACATTCATAGTATGGTGCATGCTGGAAAGCAGGAATAGCTTGGAAGGTGTTCAGAAGACATAAGAGGAGTCTTCAGTTGGTATAATTAAAGCAATTGGGGAGGAAGGAATCTGCATTCTGTGATTGACACTGACATCATTCTGTGATTCGTCTCACTCTGCCCTCCATGCTAGTACCTCGCTCTCACGACGTCCTCACTGCCAGTACCCACACAAGCTACTGACAGCAACCGAGCGACAGAACTAAAGATGCCGCCAGCAGACCAAATCCAAAGGTTGGATCCTGGTCAATGAGCCGACAAAGACCCACTCGACCCGGCCAACGACTTTCTAGACATTGGACCATCACTGCAAATATTGCAGTTAACTGTTGAAGGTCTCTCAGCCACAAAGCGAACTGTCGTCAGCTCTACACTGCCAATTGCACTCAGCTGATGATGTTGCTACCGAATGACTGAAGACATACGGCTTGTAAATGCACTCGACAACAACAACAACTACCACTACTAAAATGACCAATAGGGACTTTAAACACTGCTTACTCAGTAACTCAGCTGTTGTCCAATATAAAGACGGCATGTAACTATAAACTGCAGAATTGTACCTACCTACCTACCTTCATTTTAATGCCATTTACCAGGTGAATGCGGTTAGCCAGTTTCCCCTCTGCTTTTTTCCTCACCAAGTTCCTGAAGAAAAGCTATGGGAATAAGTGTCACCCTTTTTATTGGCCAGATGTCCTTCCTGTCACCCAACCAACAATGTCAAAGTACTGAAGGGAACACAAAGAGCTGACTCCAGCCAGTGGCCTGGCCTCATCCTTTCTTATCAAACACTAGACTTCTGATGGAAGGGGCGTTGCTCCTTTTATGCCAGATCTCCAACACAAGTACCAGGAAACTGCAGACACGTACCATATACATGTACAAACATAAGCACAAATACAAAACTAAAAATAGAGCGAATACAAGCACTCGCTGACATTTCGCATTTGTGCTATGTTGTCACAGCAACGAAATCCATGCACCGGTTGCACTTATCCATCCAATAGTGCACAACCAGGGGACATCCCCTACCATTCCCCCAAGTTACATCCGGGTCCACGCTGTAGTATGGGCATGTGGCCATGGTCAGACAGACACACAGACAGATGCGCATGACCAATATACATTTTGCATCGTCTACAACTCATGCGAAATGTAAAAACCAAATACACGCAGGTCAGCTGACATACAATACCTTTAGCTCCGAATGTTTTTTGCAGAGCTCAGACTGGCTGGCAAGAAGGTCCACAGGATCGACGGCTGTTAGCCTCATGTCGATACAACGCAGCCACTCATGCAGGTTGTCAATTGTATGATGGAAGTCTTGGCACTGAACCAGTGCAACCTGCAGATCACGCTGCCACGCGTCGGCAAGTGCACGGACATGCTCAAAACGTCCAGCTACAGACTGCAGCCTTGACGAATGATCAACGTCGGTGACTGCTTGTCGACTCATCTGAACAACTTCTGGACTGCGTGACTTGATATGCATTTGCAACTCCTGTCGACAACAGACAACACCGCTGCAACTGAGCCAAAAAACTAGCAAAACTAAAGACACCAAACACCCCGTTTTCCTCCGTGGCTAGACGTGCTGTGTCATCTGGACAACAATGCCAAAATAACTGCGGTCTTTACATCACATTTAATGATATTTGTATGTCGATGATACTCCGTATCACAATAGCTGCTGACCGACCATGACACTGCCTTGCTGCACTCTCACTTGTCAAACTGTGCTGACGACATTAACTCAGTGTGCAAATCCCGTCATCTGCAGCTGAACGCAAATAAGACTGAGGCCGTCTGGGTCTAATCTAGTCAACCCAAGTTGGCTTGTACAAGATGAAATTGTCCATTGTCATCCTCAACCTCGGCCACTATCTGTACTGTGAACCGTCCATAAAGCATCACCTGGCTGCATACTGAAGGACTAGTCTGCTAAAAGGTGACACGCGGCATGGCTGCATTGTCACTGACTATAACAGAGAAGAGTAATAGTGTTTCGTTACTGCTTATTACCAGTGCAAGCAATACTATCAGTCCATGAGTAGTACAGTGCTTTGACGCTGCTGACTTAACATCCTGCATGCAAAAGCCTGTTCCACAAATCCCAAAGATTCAATTTTTGGACATCCATCCAACCCAGAATAGTAACACAAGTAAACTAGGCCGGCTAAACAACAGCCACGAGTAGTAGAAGTATGTGCAAAAGACCCATACCCTGTGCTGTCGTATTGCTGACTCCAACTGTGCAATGCTGCCTGGTGTTGTATTCTGGCGGCTGGTCAGAACCCTCTCAGCTTCATTCAGCCAAGACTCCAGACTGGCAATGGTAGATATCACTGGAACAGGCGGCAACTGCTTTGACCTGTCGATAATTCTGTTCCGTAGTCTCTTGTACCTTTCTGTCAGCGCTACAGCAACCCAACAACCATAGCCCTCATTGCTCACTGTTTACACACCACTCATTTGTCATCTTGGATGCTAACAAGAAAATAAAATTTAAATCGACTAATGACATACTAATTGTTAATTAATCGACAAATGCTCGTCAACTCGGACAAAAGTATATATAACAAGTACTACACTACTACACTACATCCATTTAACGGCCGTTTTTCCAGGACAACCTGGGTAAGCCATCACCAGAAAGTAAGTAAGTAAGTAAACGATTTATATAGTGCCGTTATCTTAAAAAGAATCAGGTCACAATTGGCGGGCGGGTCGTTAGGGGGTGGAAAAGGCTGACTGAAAGTAGTGTGTTTTGAGATGACGTCTAAAAGTAAGAACTGACTGGGCTTCATGAATATTGGTAGGCAATGAATTCCAAATATGTGCAGCAGAAATGCAGAAAGCGTGAGATCCGAAAGACAGGTTATGCCATGGCTTTACAAGTTGGTGAGAACCCGATAAGCGCAGACACCTGGTCGGCTGATAGTATTGTAATTAGTCAGTGAGGTATGGTGGACGTCCTGTATGCAATGCCTTGAAGGTCAAAGTGGCTAGTTTAAACCGTATGCGCCATTCAATCGGAAGCCAGTGAAGCTGTTTGAGGAATGCAGCGGCAGAAGGTAAAGCACGTGAATGCCGATGGGTTACAACTCTAGCCAGTGAGTGCTGAATTCCCTGTAGACGATTTACATTCTTCAGTGACGTATGAAAGGTAAACCATTCTGGATTTCACTGGAGCAAGAGATGATGGGGTGGCAGTGGCATCAGCTGGACCATATGCAAATCATTTGCACCTCGCTCTAGAGAGATAACCATGCCAGTATCTCACCACTCAGTTTTCATAGACCGGATGCCCTTCCTGCCGCCCAACCAACAGCGTCAAAACACTGAAGGCAAAATATAACAAGCAGCTGATGTAAAATTTAACAGAAATTTTTAAAAGTTTAACAGCCTCCTGCTTAATAGCATTTGACACACCCAATTTTAACTTCTTCGGTTTCAGTTACTTCACCAAAATACTACAGAACTGAAAGACAACAAATGGTTTTAATCATACAATACCTATTGACTCGTAAAGATGGAAAACGTTTTGTACCACTATAGACAAATATTAGTCAAAAACCCATTATCAGCACCAAGTACAGTACAGTAAATATTATGACTATATTAGCTGAAACTCTCTTGAAAGGTGAATGGTCAAGATAGTAAGTTATACATCTTTTACCGTTAAGATAAGAACTTGTTGATGGCGGAAAGCCAGAATGGTGATGACAGATCAACTCAGCAATTCTTGCAACTTCTTCCATACTCTCCTTGCATCGATAAATCTGCAAAAACGGATTGATTACAAGCTGGCCGTCCTGACGTACAAGATCCACCACATATCACATCCAGCCTCACACCGTCATTCGTCGGCTTCGCTCTTCTGCTACGTCACGAGGCTGCAAAGTGACTACCACAACCAACTTCGCCGACTGTGTTTTTCGCTGCTCTGCTCCTGCTGTTTAGAATTCACTAACTGCTGACATCCTTGACTCTAGTACTCTGCCGATTTTTAAGCGTAATCTAAAGACATTCTTATTTGCGCATGCTTTCAGTTTTTCTCAGTGCTCTCTGTCTTCCAGCGCCTCTGAAGTTTTTGACATTCTGGCGCTATACAAATCAGATTATTAATATCATTATTAAATATGATAACTTCACTTCATTGTCAGCTATCTATACTATTGAACATTGTATTCTGTTGCCCTTATGAGCCAACATCTCAGAAACTTTTCGTTGATTACATTAGCACAATACGTCGACAGCAAGGCCTCAGTGGTCGCATTATACCGATATACAAACAGTTCGTTACAAGGTCGCGACTTATATTTCTAAAAAAGTCAGTTAGAATAAAACAATGCGCAACATCATCAGAACTCTAGCATCTTCTCCCTAATCTGAATTTATTTACTAGCTGCCATCAGCAAAGGCATGCAGGCAGTAAACCGTTGCTCCAAAAAATCCTTCAGTTCTTAATTAGCCGTGGCAGCTGGGTAAGACAGGTATGACAATAATAGATAAACTAACCATTCGGTCAACGAGATTAGCACCATAAGGTGAAGTCGAATCAACAACAGCCTCAGCAGACAGCAGGTGCGCAGACGCAGCATCCATTGCAGACTCCAGTTCTGTAAAAAGTCCTTCAGGCTGGCTGGTGTCGGGATGTTCACGGTCACCTCTGTCATGATCAATGTCAGATGAAGCAGTGCGACGCTGAGCTGCAGGTCGACGTTGCCTCTCATCACCTGCACTCAGCACAGATCTCACAATGACATCGTAATGGAACAAACAAGATACAAGAGGACTATTATGCTACAATTTTACTTGCGTGGCTTTAATATCATTACATAATTAGTGCACTAACACACTACAGCTAAGAATACAGTCAATATTAATGCAACAGTGACTGACTAAGTTAAGATTTTACGTCCCAATCAACACAAAACAGGTCATTTTGGAGACGTTCTTCCCAACCAATCTCTTGGCTCAGTACTGAAAAAAACACACCTAACACAACAAAAGCAAACAATATAAGAACAAAAAGGCAAAAATACACGAGAAGCAAACCTAAATGTAAAGAAAATCTAAATCTAAACAATCAATCAACTTTAAGAATTGCACATGTGTGTGTGTGTGTGTGTGTGTGTGCATATTACTGAGCACAACTTTGTACACAATAAAGCACAGAACAGTTCTGATAATTTTCCCTCTTATCCTCTGGACAATCATTACTGCTGAGATGATGTCTACTGGAGGGAAGGGAATAATGCAACACTGCTGGTAAAGACAGAACTAACTCAACTATTCACTAACCTGGAGTTTCCAGCTCATGCTCTGTACCATCGTCTGCGGAACCAATCAATTCCTGAAGAAAAAAAAGTTTCAAAGTAAGGATTTGAACAGAAAAAAAATCTCACAATACAGCACTAAAATGGAGACTGAAAATGTACGGTTGGAAAGTAATCAACTGAAAAATGACAGACTAAGAAATCGGTACATAAATAAGAAAATCTATGTATGCTGATATTTGCAATGACAATAGAGACAACTAGAATGTGGGCCAATGCCCAACGTGATGTCTGCCCTGCCGAATATAGGTGGCGCCCTCTGTTCAATGCCGCAAAGTTTGGCTGATGCCCACTACTAGAGTGCCGTGCAGTAATGGTGCCAAGACGCGAAACCCGTTGAAATTTGCAGGGGTGCCCCAAACTGCCGAACCAATCTCAGCAGTTAGTGGGCCGAAGTTCACCATATTACGAGGACATGAGGAGGAGGTATTGCTGCTTAACAAGTTTTTTTTGGGATTGTCGATATACGCCTTAGTTGCGAAGATACAGCCCATCAAAGTTGTGCAGTGGAGCCGAGATGGCGATTTTTTGGTGTCATTTTTGCGTCCTGTATTTACAGTGAGCTGCGTGCAGCACATTTCAGACCTGCATCCTAAATTTGCACTAAGGCCACACCATGTGTAGAAGTATGGTAGACATCCACTCTGCGACCGCTGAGATTAGGCGAGGAAAAAAAAGAAAGAACATAGAAAGAAGAAGAAACCACAGGGCAAAAATATAATGGCCTGCCCATTACTATGGGCGGCCATAAGAATTGTCTGAAGTCATCTAAAGTAACAAAAGTTACGAATTTCGATGTTACATCCGTAGTAAATTTTTACACTAAATAACAGATGCAAAACATGCAGTATTTCAAAAGGTTGTTGCTATAAGTAATTGTGCTGAAACTAGGAATTCCAAGTCAAATCAAATCAAAATTTATCGTCAAAAAGTAAAACAGGTTTACATACAGAAGAGAAACATCACACCTACCAATGCTGCCAATAAGCACTGTATGTTTTCAGTTTTTTTGCATCTCCCACATGCTATCAGACCAAAGTGGCAACTAAACCCAGCATAGCATGTACCATGAGCATTTTACTACTAAGCAACCAGTGCAATAGTAAAAAAATGCAAATGAAGAACAACATTAATATTTTTTATTCTGATAACAATATAAATAATAAGATAAAACGTACCTGAGCACCAGCAACATCCTGCAGCTTGTTACAAAGTTGTGTATGATATGATGTAACCTCATCTTGCAGCTGATGTATGTGATCAATGCTTCTTCTAACATGCTCAGCATAGAGCTCATCACAACTCTCTGCAATCTTCTTGGCCATAGCATCGACTTTCTCCAGCTGCATCATGTTCTTGGATATCTCCTCTCCAATTGTCTACATAAATCAAAATAAAATGTAAAAGTGTGAGTCAAAAACAACAAAATATCAACCACTTACTTCTAACTTTACTAATATACAGTTTGTGGCTTAATCAGGACGGTACGGAGACAGTACTGCTAATACCGCTGTGGAGAACTCTAGCATCTTTTCCCTAATCTGAATGCATTAGCTGCCATCAGCATGGGCACGTGGGCAGTAAAACTTTGCTCCAACAAAATCCTCTAGTTCCTATCTGGGGTGCGTGCTATCATAGGTTGTACTGCATAATGGCCATAAAATGGTAGTAGTAGTTGTTGTGGCTTAATCAGCTCAGTCTATGGTTTGGCATCACTGGCTAGGATTCAGGAAGGGCTTTCAGGCAGTCCAGCAATCTTCAAAAAGATACAAAACCTTTGCAGATTTGGCCTAAAGTGAGGTGAAAGCTGAAGGCTAAAACCAGGCTGATTAAAGAATGTCAAAAGTACTATTAGCAATAGCAGAAGCAATAACATTGGTAGTGGTGGTTTACGGCTTAACTGCTGCATTTTCTCAATTATTATGTGAACAGTTTGCATATTGTAATATCAGTAAAATTATCACGAACTTCACTGTGTTAAATGCGGTAACATAAACCCAAGTCAAATTCACCGCAGCATCATAATACTAACACTGAGATGGGCAAGTTTTGCGTCAGTGTTCTTGTCATCAGAGAAGTGATGTAGCCGTGTTAGTCGCACGTGGATGTTGTTCAGCTGTGCAGTCAGTGACTCCAACGACTCGTCGAGGTCGACGGCAGCCGTCCGCGACGACACCGCACGTGTCACTGCACTAGTCATGCACCGTGACAATGTCTCCCAGCGCTGACACACATTATCGACCTTCTGCCGCAGCTCACCAGACGTGTCGTTCCGACCAGTGCGAGCAAGGCCGCGGTAAAGTTTACACAGACGATCGAGGTCACTGCGATGACCGTCAACTTCACGCTGTAATTTCTACAACAGAGTGCAATGCTTACCATTGAATACATCGACTTTGTCTACACATTTACTTATTTTCTTTCCACAGTAAACTAAACACAATGTAATGCTTTGTTTGAGTACACAGTGCATGAGCTGTATGCGTTGCCTAATCATAGACAGTTCTGATATTTCTACAGTACAAGTTTCAACAAAGGTATCTCCAGATGTCAAGTTCTGAATATTTTGAGCCCCATAATTTTCCAAGCACTATCCACATGACATGACCAATCCTCATGCTAGAACACAACAGAACCACATCTGTGCTACTTATACGGCAAAACTGATCTATGACATGGATAAAATTAACACTAACTACAAGACCAAAAATGACAGAACAATACACTAAATCACAAGAAATTTTAGATTTTACAGGCACAAACAAATAAGTCATATGTAACACTGGATAAATACTAAATAACGCAGATTTGAAGCATTGTATATTTCACATCACTGTTTGTAGTGCATTCAACACTAAATGTCTGTTCAGAAGAACAGACATTAAGAATATACACAAAAGACTGACAATAACCCGCATCTGTTCATCTTCTCCAGGCTGCCTTACTTCGTCACTAATTTTAGCGAGACTTTCCTCTGTAGCTGACAGCCAGTCCTCAACAATGTGACACTGTTCAAAGAAGTCTTGCCACAATGCCCAAGTTTCCTCAATGCTACAACAGAATACAGAGCATTGTGAATAACAAAAACACATCAAATAGCTATTTTATGATGCATCTTAATAAGTTTCTGCATTTCACAAATAAAAATAGATGGTTAATTTTAATTTTAAGCATGTTATTGACTAATCTCACCCTAGAAATTACACAACGGCAAATAATCTCATGTTATGTTGCACACCTGACATAAGATTTTGTAAGACATTCCAATCACTATTTGTGAAAGAACAGCACAAGCCAATCTGCATTTTTCTACTATCTGGTATGAGATATCATGCAGGGTAGACCAGAGACGATCCTGACCTTTCTTTTCTCTGTAAACACATGTCACAAATGAGTTTCCAACGTTTCTCCAGACTTGTCCGTGCTGCACTGATTGCAGTGGTCTCCACAGCCGTTGGGCATGCATCGTGGTCACGAGACAAAATATCACACAGGTTGACGACTGACGACACTCCCACACCATGCTTCTCTATGTCCTTTTGTAGTTCCTACAAACATAAGACGCACACAGAAACACAATCATTTTAATGGCCATTTTCAAAGTTTACCTAAGTTAGCTGCGCATGTATAAGAAATAAGGCTAGTTTCTGATGCACCAACAACAGAGGCAGTACACTGAAGGCAAAGAATTAACATAATAAATAATTAATTTCTTTCAATCACTGTTACATCAGTTTGTTTCATGGGTTTGTTAAATGACAAAATCTGTTGTAAAATATGACAAAATGTAATGTGATAAATTTCATCATTTTACGACAAAATTCGTCACCAGAATAACAAAAAAAAACAAGTCGGACGATTTAACATAAAATGAAATGAGAATATTTCAGTGACCTGCTGTTGGTTGATGTGCTCTTCAACGTCTACGAAGTCACAGTGCTGGAAGACTAATGGCATGTTGAGCTTATGCTCCATCTCAATCAGCCACTGACGCAGTCTCTGCATACTTCGCTCCAGCTGTGCTATCGTTGCCAGCGTGTCCTTCAGCTTACGTAACCTGCCAAGCACAAAGACAACAAGTGGTCAAAGTAATTTGACATAAGGCCGCATCGCCGCAGCAGATGGATGGTTCAATCGTATTTTCCAGGTTACACCAATGTGCCCTCCCATGGGGCACATTGGCTCCAGAGGGCACCCTGGCTCCACCTGGCGAATACAATTAAACCTGTGCTTCCTTTGGTCCACCCGAGTCCACAATCCAAACGGCAAATCAATCGGTTCTGCCGTTTTTGCACAGATGACTGCAGAGTGTCCCCATGTGTTACAATGGGCCACCTCTTCCTCCCTCAAAATTGCCCCTTCCCATGGGGGATGTTGACCTCCATGTAACACATAGTTCCTTGGGCGCACCCGAGTCCTCAACCCAAATGGCATCTCGATTGGTTCAGCCATTTTAGCAGGGCTCACTACTGTGACAGACCAACAGACAGACCGACAGACCACATTACTCGGTCTGTAACAATAGGCTGCATCTACGTACGTAATACTACAATGCGGCCTAATAATAATAACAACAAGTGGTCAAGGAATTTTAACAAAGGCCACATCACATGGAGATTTTTTTATGGTGAGAAATTTAATGTGACACTCCAGCGTGCTAGCAGTGGACAAAGGTATAGGCACTGTTGGATATGAAGGTGCTGTTGGACCTGTATGTGCTGTTGCCTTTTAGCTGGTACAGCTGAATGTTCACTCATATTCACCAGGTGGCGCAAGTGTTCACTCAACAACAAAAACGTTGTCCCTTGAGCCCATACAAGTCAGCCCTCTAAATGGCATCTCGATCACTTCAGATGTAAATAGTGTGGGCAGAGTGTCCCTATAGTTTAGAATGGGCCCCCATTCCCCCC
>Ga0056108_1000410_pt1 | contig 12993 bp, 5 predicted proteins | sample WorMetG1BERMUDA1_FD_83875 | JGI IMG/M metagenome (GOLD analysis project Ga0056108, IMG submission 83875) | Marine gutless worms symbiont microbial communities from Max Planck institute for Marine Microbiology, Germany - Inanidrilus... ... | reverse complement strand
GTCTGTGTGTGGGCTGGGGTGTGCCTGTGTATGGGCTGGGGTGTGCCTGTGTGTGGGCGGCGGTGTGTCTGTGTCTGGGCTGTGGTGTGCCTGTGAGTGGGCAGGGGGGTGCCTGTGTATGGGCTGCGGTGTGCTTGTGTGTGGGCCACAGTGTCTGTGTGTGGGCTGGGGTGTGCCTGTGTGGGCTGGGGTGTGCCTGTGTGCAGCTGTGTGTGTTGTGTTGTTGTACAGCTGGTGTCTCACTGCGTCGACGTGTTAGTAACAGCTTTTAAAGACACAATAATCGCCGAGTGTCCGCAGATGATAAAGAACAACGAAACAGAAAGTGAGTCATATCTGTAGTCTCCATTTGCTTTCCCACTACGCATTACTTCCATCAATGCATGGTTGTTCCGGGTATTGGCACTGTACAAGTCATATACTTTCTTACATACAAGCCACAATCACGCTTTGCACGATTGTAGCATGTGGCATCAGTCTGAGTAATGCTGCACAATGCATACGATGGCCTACGGGGCGCTGGAAATGGAGACCGCTGTGTGGTAGCCACACAGGGTGTCTCCAAGCGGAATCCGTGCTATCATGGCTGGCGGCCTGTTGTCACAGTGCACTAGAAAGTAGCAGCGATCTGACCGTGGCACAGACATACGCTTCCGATTTTTGTAATATAGATTTACATACTGTCACATTAATCAGTTAATTTTTTGGTGCTTAACTGCTAAAGCTAGTGGTACACAAATTGACAGTGAGCTGTTGTGTGTCATTCTCATGACTATTGTACCGTTCTTTGAGTCAACACAGTGATGCCTCATATCTTGCCATCTTCACAGTTTGACTGCTTCTGCGCATGTAAAGTTGTTGTATTGTTATGTTGTTATGTGTCGGTGCAGAGCTGCGGCTAATGTTCAGTTTGATGGACCGAGTGGAGCGAGGAATTGATGAGATGTTACGATACCTAGAAGAGCACATAAAGCATCAGGGTCTTGCCGACATGATTATCTCCGCAAATATTATCACAACTGTACGTTACAGTTGCACGGCACCATTTGAATTTTGTGGATTGCATTAGTATTGTATCTCATTATGGTCGCCCTATGTAATAGGGCAGACCATTATATTTTGTTTAAAATTATTTGGCTTAGCTTTTGTGTACTTTCATTAGGCATAGACTATCTTTTACATAACTAGTTGTCTCAGAAATTTGCTGAATGCTAAATTAGTTACTGATAATATTGCTACTGTAATCTTTGTGACATATTTACTAATTAGTATGCAATGCATATGCAACAGTGCAGTATACGATATGCCCAGTTATCTCTGTCTGTCTGTCCAGTTCATGCTGCTGTTGCTTCAAAATGATTGACTCCATCATCAAGCAGTCGATATGGATGGTAGCCTAGGAAGTCTACTTTTCTCACTCCAAAGGTCCTTTTTTGGGTGACCATTTGTAAAACGGTTCACCCTGTTTTATCGGACTGTTGTCCCTCTGTCCTGCCTGTGACGTTGGTGTACTGTGGCCAAACGGTTGGATGGGTCATGATGAAACTTGGTATGCAGGTAGGCCTCGGCCCTGGCCACATTGTGTTAGATAGGGACCCAGCTCCTCCTCTCCAAAAGGGGGCAGAGCCCCCCAATTTTCCGCCCATATCTGTTGTGGCCAAATGGCTGGATGGATGAAGATGCCATTTGGCAGGGAGATAGGCCTCAGCCCAAGCAACATTGTGTTAGATGGGGACCCAGCTCCCCTTCCCCCAAAAGGGGGCGGAGCCCGCCAATTTTTGGCCGATGTCTATTGTGGCCAAACGGCTGGATGGATGAAGAGCCACAAACGGCTGGATGGATGAAGATGTCACTTGGTACGGAAGTAGACCTCAGCCCAGGCCACATTGTGTTAAACGGGGACTCAGCTCCCTCCTGTGAAAGGGGCACAGCAGCCAGCCCCCTCTTTACGGCCCATGTCTGTTGTGACCACGGTGGCCCATCTCATCTACTGCTGAGCTCTTTTCCAGTGAGGTCACCTCACCAACAGCACCACCAAGTACACATGGTTTTGGGAAGATTTGTGATTTTCAACCAATATTTGCCTGTATCTCATAAGTTGAACGAGATGGGGACATAGTTATTACTATTAAGTGTTGACAGGATCTGTCTAGTGGTAACATTTCCAGTAGTAGTGAGTTAGTGCTTGTAACCTCTCTTTGTGTATTTTAGGACCATCTCATATCTTTGGAATTGGTGAAGAACTAAGTACTTATAAGATTTAGTATGCAAATTGATCTGTACAAGTACTTGCCAACTAATGGTAAATTATATCCAAAAGGGAGTGAGGTCAGGGTCAGGTGACCCTTAAAAGTTTTTTGGTACTTTATTTTTGAAGGGTGAGGTGAAGCTAGGTTCTACAGATTTCTTGCAAAAATTGACCACAGCAAATACTAGCTAACTGATGATAAATTGTACCCCAAACAGGGCGTGGTGAGGGTCGTGTGACCTGTTCTTTGACTTGTGGGAGCCGGTCCTGTCTTTGGAAAGGGTGAAAGTATGCACATCAAATATGCAACACAGACTGACCACAACAAGCACTGGTCTACTGACAACAAAGTACCCCAAAGATGTGACATCACACGGTCTGTCATTGACGGCTGAGCTTGTTCTGTATATAACTGTGGTTAGAAGTGCTACATGTTGCTGGTTATGCTGTGTGTCACAGGACTCTGAACAGTATGTAGAAAAGTTGCTTGAGCTGTTTAATCGCTTCAGTTTGCTAGTCAACCAAGCGTTCACTGATGATCCGAGATTTTTAACTTCCCGAGATATGGTATAACTTTATGATCCTTTATGTACATTTCTCAGAATATTCTTTCACTTTGCCGTACGTGATTCTCGGGTGAGTTATGCAGAAACGATTGAGTGGATCAAACTGATGTGGAATAACAATTATGCTTGGCTGGGGCTACATTATATCAGAACGGTCTGGTCTCCCAAAAATAAGAGGAGGGGACTTCTCTGCAACGAACAGGGGACTTTGCCATATTTTGGCTTTTAAGTAATGTGACTTGCATTGTCATCAGTGTGACTGTTGAAGTATGTTGATGACATTGAGTGCTGAACTTTGCTTGCAGCAGATGACGGTCTGTCAGTACATCAGAGGAGTGCTGCTGTCCATTGTTTGGCATGCCATTTTACCAGATGTCTTTGGCTTTGTGTTATGTAGTTTGATCAGTGGCATCTGTCAATGCACATTAACGTGACATGTCGCATATTACACACACACATCTGTTTTACGGCTATTACACAGGTTGTCCTGTATTATCAGGCACCCCTATTTAAGAACTGGACGATTTGTTGGAGCAAAGCACCATTCCTTACTGTGTCATTTACTACTACTACAACCGTTTTAACGGCCATTTTGTCTGGGACTACCTGGGTGAGCCAGTACCAAAAGAAACATTCACCCACTCACCTATTCTGATCATCATCCAACCTTTATCAGCTTCTTCCGTCTACTGCGATCCATAGCATCCTCCTTGTTCAATTTACATGCTTGACAGTCTTTTTGCACAACTTCTCTCCAAGTCCTCTTTGGTCTACCTCTTGGTCATGAGCCCTCCACCTCATACTCCATACATACATTTCTTCACCCAATCAGTATCTTCTTTTTGCAACACATGCCCATATCATCGCAGCCTGTTTGGCTGTAGTACCAAGATTGTCATCTGTTCCTAGTCTCTATCTCAACTCTGTACTTGGAACTCTATCTTTTACCTTTACGTCACACATCCATCTGATCATTCTCATCTCTGCTCGCTTAAATGCCACCTGTTTTCTTTCCTTACAGGCCAGGTCTCACTTCCATGTAGCATACTAGTTCGTACACAACTGCTGTACAGCCTCCCTCTTGTAATCAAATTGCCTGAAAAGGGACGTTAAACTCCAACTAACTAATTAACTGTCATAATCAAACATATGTCCCTATATCCCTATTGGTAAGTAATGGTACCAGTGAATGAATAATTTCTTCCAATTGTAGAAACTTCTTTTAGGCTTCACAGAGGTATGAGCAGTGTCTGATATCAAATGTTTCTTCTTATTAGCAGTGCTGTAATATAGCAACCTGTGTTTAGTAATTTTGTGGAAGATAAGACACTCATTTAATGGCCTCTTTTCTAGTACAGCTGAGTAAGCCGTCACCAGAAAGGTTAAACCAAATCTGGATTTTAATGAATCAAGAGATGATGGGGTGGCAGTGGCATCAGCTGGACCATATGCAAAGCATTTGCACCTCACTGCAGACAGATAAGCACACCAGCACCTCATATTTTTTATAGGCCAGATGCTCTTTCTAACGCCAAACCAACAGTGTCAAAGCACTGAAGGAAAATTTTTTTGGAAGATAATTTAGAAGCTGTATATCCTTCATGACAAGAAAGCAGTGCAGAATGCACATGCAGTGAATATATTAGCTTTATCTACACTGTTATTTGAATAGTACTTTTCATGAACACCAGTTTTAAAGGCTGTATTATGGAATATTGCCTAATTGTATTATATTATGATGTAATTTGAACACTGTTTTTTCTGTAGGCATACAAATATATTGTAAATGACACTTCTATATTTAAAATTGAACTGCCGGCCAAAAACAAAGGGTGAGTTTATTCACATTTTTGTGTTACACATGTTTTTGTGCAATCAGCACTTCCTGATATTGTGCGATACTAAAAAATTCTTAAAACTATTTTTTCTGTAATATCATTAGCAGTGATTTTGTATAAATAATGTAGTGCTTCTGATTCATCTATATTTACATGATTACAGTGATTTATAAACGTTTTTACTTACTTATTTAATGGTGATGAATGCTAGAATGGGCGTGAAGACATTGCCGGAATCTAAGTGTCCAGAGCTGCTGGCCAACTACTGTGATATGCTGCTTCGGAAAACTGCACTAAGTAAAAAGTTGACGTCTGAAGAGGTTGAACGCAAGTTACGTGAAGTGGTGTGTACTCTGCGTTGTGTTGCAGTATTCCTTTGAAAGATATCAGTAGGCCTAGTTTTATCTTTGGCTAAACACACACACACACAACCGTTTTACGGCCCTTTGACGGGACCACCCGGGTGAGCTGGTGCCAGAAGAAATCTTTTCTTCTGGACTTCATTGTGCAAGGGAAGATATCAGAGGCAGACACACCAATAATCCGGCTGGGTGCCACTCCAACCGGGCTAATCAGCGACCCACCTCCATCATCCCCCCATTTTTACGCCACATGCCCTTCCTGCCGCAACCCTGCTGATTTATCCTGGCTTGAGACAGGCACCAAATACGCTGGCTTGGTTATCTATGGCTAAACCGAGTTAGTAATTAGGGATCGGGTAAGCTGTTGTGGTCTGGCTGTTTACATTTTTACCTATGGATTTGCTGTTGTAATTTGTCACCTTAGAGATATTTCACTATGATATACAACAATAAAAGGAGTTTACTAGCTAGGTACTGTCATTGGGGAGCAGTGTCCTTCCATCAGGAGTCTGGCTGTGGATCAAGAAAGGACGAGGCCACTGAGTGATATTCCGTGGTTGTGATTAAGTGCTTTGAGTTCCCTTCATTGTTCTGACACTTGGTTGTGCGACAGTGCAGGCATTAAAGGCATGGTTCCATGTTAAAATAAAATTATTTTAAAGAATTTCAGACCTGAGCCGCCATCGTTCGACCGTCCTAAAATGATTTTATTTTAACATGGAACCATGCCTGAAATGAAATAAATAATTTTAGCATGAATATTCATGAAGCGGTTGTTGCAGCCAATCGCTGCATTTGTCTACTGTAATCGTCAGGCGGCAGCAGGCCGTTGCAGCAGGTGAAATACGGAAATTTCCATGCACCAACAGGCGCCAGCACAACTTAACACGCTCTGAACTCCGCCCATGGGTGGAGTTCAGCTAAAATTATTTTATTTCATTTCATGATGGAACCACGTGTGAAATAAAATAATTTTAGGGAGGTCGACCGATGGTGGCGGTTCGGGCTTAAAATAATTTTATTTCAGCGTGGAACCACGTCTGAAATGAAATAAATAATTTTAGCGGCTAAAATTATTTTATTTCATTTCCGACGTGGTTCCATGTTAAAATAAAACACTAACATTCTTTAAAATAATTTTATTTTAACATGGAACCACGGCTTTAGCCTTAAAATCTTTGCCATTTGTCTCCAGACATCTCTTCCAGAACAGTTGGGAGAAGAAAACCGGATAAACGTTGGTTTGTCTGGAAAATAACTTGAGAGGACGAGGTATTGAGTGATGGACTGGAATGCAGTGTGTAGAGGTAGGTTGTCGAGTGAAAGGTGACGTGATTTTGTGTTCGTTGTTCAGCTGCTGGTGCTCAAGTATGTTCAGAACAAAGACGTATTCATGCGCTACCACAAAGCTCATCTGACTCGCCGGCTGATACTCGACTCGTCAGCTGATAATGAGAAGGAGGAGAATATGGTTGAATGGCTTCGTGTGAGTCACTAAGTTTAATGCTGTAATTAACGGCAAACATTACAGCAGTTGCCCATAAGGCATACTGCTAGTCTGCCAGTGCTGATACTTTCAGTTTTTGTTTGGTCTTTTTTGGAGTTACTTTGCCCAGTGCGGGCTCCGGGGCCGTAAGTAAGTAGGTAAGTTTAATGTGCCTGCGATTTACTTGTTGATTTCGGACTGTGTATGCGTGATGTGTATTATTTGTATTATATCTCTTTGCTTGCCTTTCCTATTTTCATTTTTTCTTTTTTTTCTTCTTACCTTACCTATCTCTTACCTTCCAGAATATGGACCCGCTCTGTTTCCAGGCCGGAGGTCGTAGGAGGCAACCGAACCTGGGTTTAGTTTGTTTCTGATGATCTTGTGTTATCTGTATAAACTTACATGAGATTCCTTTATTTGTTGTTGTTTCATTGTGCTCGACAGGATGTCGGAATGCCTGCTGACTATGTAAACAAGCTAGCTCGCATGTTTCAAGACATCAAAGTAAGTGAAGACTTGAACCAGGAGTTCAAGGAGGCACATCGCAACAACAATGAGGGTCTCGCTGGTCAGTCAGAACACTACGTTTCTCACTTGTTTATTTTCAAGCTGTGCTTCGTGTTTGGTTGGTCTGTCCATTGGCGTTTTATTCAAATCTTATTACTACTTTTTCAGATAAATGAACGTTTTTGACAAGAATTGGACAATATTGCATGATGTTTGAAGTGGGATGATTGAGCTAACATCTTGAGTTTTAAACAGTTCCTGATAATGTTGAGGGCATGCTGTACAAACATCTGGTTATTACAGCTGACAAGTTGACTCCAGAGACCTGAATACAGTTAGCATAAGCCTCTTTATTCCTTATGTCGTACTGACTTTCTGGCTTTACACTGTTATACTAGAAATGTGTGGCAGAGCCCATCGGTAGCCCGCCAGGCCCACCGCATGCACTACGCATGCTGGCGAAGACACCCCTTGCTAGTGATAAAATCGACACGCCTGCTGCTCGTGCGGCGTTATCTGCAACGAGGCTCTGTCATTTTGTCGATAGTGCGGAGATGTTGTGAGTGCACAGCGCGTGTTTTGTTCCTGGTGTCTGGTGACCTTGACCTTTGACTTTTGACCTTGACATTCCAACTCCTCCGAGGGAAGGACCAAACACGTCTTCCGTGTGAATTGACACTAATCCATTCAGCGGTTCCTGCCATCCATTGTCGAATACGAGTCCCAAGAATCTAAAGCGTTTGGCCGATTTTGCCCATTTGGTGCATAAATGGTCGCCAAACCATTACAGTAAACTCCGGAGTTAGTGGACCAAAGTTCACCAAATTTTTATACAATGTAGACAGGACTTTTGCGCTGTTAATGCACCATCCGCTTTTCCGTACTGACATCCATTGTGGAATGTGCATCCCAAGAAGGAAGGCATGTGGCCGATTTCACGCCTAAAGTTGGTTGCCATGGCAACGTCCCTTGACTGATCTGGAAACCAGTACCAGATTGAACATCTACACCATGTCTGCCACTCCTGAAAATTTGGTGAAGATCGGTCCTGTAGTTTCTGAGATCTCTTTGCTCTAAGCGATCGTTAAAAAAAGAAAGAAAGAATAGGAAAGAAAGTAACAGCAGCATTACATAAGCCTGCGCTGGCTGAAGCCTGGCGGGCTAATTGCATTTAGCTAATGTTTACATAAGCAAGAACTTGTTTGTGGTGTATCACACAGATTCCATAAACATTAAAATACTGAATGCCGGTGCATGGGCTCGGTCTAGTGATCGAGTAACCGTTACTTTGCCAATGGAACTTGAGGACTACATACCACAAGTTGAAGAGTTCTACCGTCAGAAACACAATGGACGCAAGCTTCAGTGGCATCATCTTATGTCTAATGGCATTGTAAGATGTATTATTTGTGGCAGTAAAACTAGGTTACTGTCTTGAGATAACCGGCATATAGGGAGCGCAGCCCTTTCCCTCAGGAATCAAGAGAGGATGACGCCATTGGGTGATTTTGACTGGTGTGGATCAGTGTTTTGAGTTTCCTCAGTGTATTGATACTGATGGTTGGGTGACAGGAAAAGCATCTGGCCTGTAAAATACCTGTGCTGACTGTCCACAAAGGTTCTGTTCCAGTACAGGTACAGGTGGTGGAAGAGAGCTGGTGGAACAAGTAGCTAACCTGGATTTACCTGGATAACGACCATTAAAACCAAGGTCGAGGTGGTGTGGCAGTAAAAACTGTATCTGTTCAACATAATATTGTAATAAGCATTAACGGCAATTACAATTGCTATACAACAACAACAACTATTTAACATCCCTTTATCCGGGACAACCCAGGTGAGCTGGTATCAGAAAAAATATTCACACACTCACTGCCTACTTTTTTGGGTATTGTTCAGTATCTTTAATTAATTTTCTCCATTTACTGTGGTCCATAACATCCTCCTGTAATGAGAAGTAAAATCAAAGTGATTCATCATATTACTGTGAACGGTGGATCACTGTGTACATTTGATCATCTCATGATGTCTTATTTGAGATGCACATGATGTTAACTGGATATTCATAGTCAATATTATTAGCAAACACTCAGTTTTTGAAACAGATGTTGAAGGCCTGAAACCTTAATGAATATGAAACAACATTGGATGACTGTAAAATCTTACAATTAATACCCACAGTTTTTAGTTAATTATATAGTAAGAATATTTCTAAGGCGCAAATCAGCAATAATGACAATGCACTCTGGCCATCTAACTCACAAATAGAAATGATTTGAGTAGTCAGTCAAACTTTACTGTCATTGCACCTATGAAAGAGGGTGCATAATATACATGTGCATGGATATGCATGTCAAATTCTTGGCAGTGACAAATGTGGCCAGAGTTGACTGTTGCTGTTGGTCCACACAACATGAAGGGCCAGTCAACGTTCTAGGCCACCTTCTCATATTCACCTGTACTTCTGGTACCGACTCACCCGGGTTGTCCCAGACAAAGGGCCATAAAACAATTGTAGTAGTAGTAGTAGGTATGTGTAATGCCTTTATGGTGGCAACAGTTCTCATTCTCATAAATCGATTAAACAAATAGGCTTATCATGGTCAGGAGTGTAGTCCGTCGCTCATTGAAGTCTCATTTTTGCAACTGTCAGCAATTAATGTCAGCAGGCATTTATTCAAAGTTGACATAACCAACAGCTCACTAAAATATCACCCATCATTCAGCTGCACTCATTCAGATTGCCGTTATGGCTATTGCTCAATGGCACCATGAAAATGTGGGTGTATATTGTACATGTAAACAGTAAACTTTATTTTTAACTTCCAATTTGGGCTTGTAGTTGGCTGTGTGTATTATACACGAGTGCACATTATAGGTGAGAGTTTATTGTAGGTGTTGTTTATAGCAGTGCAGAGGCTCTCTGTTACAGATGATAAAATTGTTTTCACAATTTACTGTTCAGTAAACTCCTTACTGGCATAATTGTATGCATCCTGAGTTAGTTAGTTAGTTAGTTAGTTAGTTGGAGTTTAACATCCCTTTTCAGCAGAAATATGGCTATATCAGAGACGAATATGCATCCCGAAGCACTGGCTATACTGTTAAGGATATTGTAGCTGATTTTTAAATGTTGTTTATGGAATAATGCTAATTTTCCATGTGATTTACAGATAACATTCGCAAATGATGTCGGAAAGTTCGACCTGGAAGTGACGACATTTCAGATGGCAGTCCTGTTTGCATGGAATCAGAGGCCAAAAGATCATATCAGTTACGAGAGTCTGCAACTGGCAACGGAGCTGCCTGATACAGAACTTAGGAAAACTCTCTTTGTGAGTCACCAAGTTCTGTCACTGTGATTCTGGTCTGTCATTTATGCAGTAAAATAACACTTGAAATTTTTTTTAAAAACTACGTCATTTGTAAGAGATTTCAGTCACAGTTCATGTGTTTTAGTCACAGCATTCATCTGGTGTAATGTACTACAGTGCCATAATCATGTTTATTGTTATTAGGCTGCATCGCCCATATGTAGGTGCGGCTTACCGACTGAGTAGCATGGTCTGTCGGTCTGTCAGACTAGTGAGCCCTGCAAAAACGGATGAAGTGATTGAGATGCCGTTTGGGTTGAGGACTTGGGTGGGCCTAGGCAACGCAACCATGTATTATATGGGGTCCAGATCCCCGTTGGAAGGGGCAGTTGGGAGAAAGAGCCACCCATTGTAAAGTATAGGGACTTTTCTGCCATAAGCTGTGCAAAAACGGCGGAACCGATCAATTTGCCGTTTGGGTTGTGGACTAGGGTGGTCCAAAGGAAGCACAAGTTCTATCGTATTCGCCAGGTGTCGCCAATGTGCAATAAGACTCTGCATGGTATTTGGTTGTTTCTTCCCTTCAGTGTTTTGATGCTGTTGGATTTGGTGACAGAAACAGCATCCAGCCTGCAAAACTGCTTCAATTATCCCCAAAGATTCTTTTTTGGGGGAAACTGAGCCCAACCTGGAGTGGCTGCAGAAATGAAGGCCAGTTAAACAACAACTGAGAGATAGTAGTAGCAGTAGCAGCGGCATCGGTAGCTGTGTGGTATTTAGTTGTTTCTTGCAGTTTGTTTACTGGGCATGTATCAAAACCCAACCTTGTTTGGGTATATCAGGCACACACAGTGAGTTGTCAATGGATATTGGATAATGCCCTGTTGCAGTTTTAAATTAAGTATAGGCAGTGTTTTATTTATAGAACTATTGAGTTAGTTGTTTAATTCTTCAATTTGTGAGTTGTGTGTGCTTTCCGTGTTTGTCAGTTGTTGGTGATTGACAATTTACAGCTAATTGTTTTGTTGTCGGTATGAGCTTTATGGCTGGTGTACTGTCACTGTTGCAGAGTCTTATTGCATTTCCAAAGGTCAAACGACAAGTGTTGTTGTGCGAACCAGAGGCAAAACAGCCGAAAGATTTCACCGACAACACAATGTTTTGGGTCAATCAGGAGTTTGGCATAATGTGAGTGGAATGGAATGTCTTAAGTCTTCGGGCTGCATAGTGTACTTGAGATTAGCGTTTACTCAATGTCTCCTAAATATGATTTGTGGTGAAATTTTTGTTAGGAAGTTGCTGTTTTTGGAATTTTTGTGTGAAAATTTGTCTTAGTGCCTAAATAACCTAAGCATATGAAAAGTGTGATTCAAAATGTTAATATTCTATGAATACCATGCTTGTCTAAAAGTGACAGCAGAGACTTAGCTACTACTACTACTACATCTGTTCTACAGCCTTTTTTCCACGACAATCTGGGTAAGCCGGGACCAGAAAGGTAAACCATTTTGGATTTTACTGGAGCGAGAGATGATGGGGTGGTAGTGGTATCAGCTGGACCATATACAAAGTAGAATGTGGGGCAATGCCCAACGTGATGGTCGCTCTGCCGAACATAGATGGCGCCCTCTTTTCAACACCACAAAGTTTGGCTGACACCCACTACTGGAGTGCCGTGCAGTAATGCTGCCAAAACGCGAGACCCGTTGACATTAGCTGGGATGCCCCAAACTACCGGATCGATCTCAGCCGCTAGTGGGCCGAAGTTCACCATATTGTGGGAACATCTGAAGGACATATTGCTACTTAACAAGTTTTTTCCAGTTGTCGATACGTGCCTTAGTTGCAAAGATATAGCCCGACAAAGTTGTGCGATGGTGCCCAGCTGGCGATTTTTGGCGACTTTTTGCATCCTGTATTTTCAGCGAGCCGCGTGCAGCACATTTCAGACCTGCATTCTAAATTTGCACTAAGGCCACACCATATGTGGAACTATGGTAGACATCCAATGTGTGGCCGCTGAGATTAGGCGAGGAAAAAAAAGAAGAAGATGGAAAGAAACCACAGGATGAAAATATAATGGTCTGCCCTATTCCATAGGGCGACCATAATTATTTGCACCTCGCTGCAGACAGATAACCATGCCAGTGCCAGTACCTCACCACTCAGTTTTTACAGGCCAGATGCCCTTCCTGCCGCCAACCAACAGCGTCAAAGCACTGAAGGCTTTGAAAGCAGAGACTTTGCTACTGTATAAATTTACCTTGCTTTTGTTCCGTGGATGACTCTGTCTATCATTACTGTCTGTTGTCGTTATACACGTGAAGTTTGCATACTTCCATTACTCTCCTGTGGGCTATTGGCATTGGAGAGCTAGCAAAATGTGTGGCCTCCCTTTCCTCTTGAGTCAAGTTTACAGATGAAGAAGGGATGAGGTGCTGTCAGTGATTTTCCCTGGTTGTGGCCAGTGCTTTGGGTTCCCTGTCTGTCTGTCTGTCTGTCGTCTGTAACGTTCGTTCGCCCTACTCAGGCGGTTCAAATTTTCTGCAATATTTCTACGACATTAGGTACCTTGGCCATCCATTGACATCCACTGAAAATTTCATGGAGATCGTCCCAGGGGAACCCCTCCGCCGGGGGAGTTAAACACAAGAGGGGTAGCCAAATAT
>Ga0056108_1000409_pt1 | contig 12994 bp, 8 predicted proteins | sample WorMetG1BERMUDA1_FD_83875 | JGI IMG/M metagenome (GOLD analysis project Ga0056108, IMG submission 83875) | Marine gutless worms symbiont microbial communities from Max Planck institute for Marine Microbiology, Germany - Inanidrilus... ... | reverse complement strand
ATTACACTTAACAAGAACTCGACACGGGCTTTCCAACGAGCCATCAATCAAGGTTCTACGCCGCCCCTAACTTCCTCAAAATGGGGATTAAATACCTAAATTTGTCGTCTTATGGACAATTTCGACAATTTGTAGCGCAATCAATTGCCTTTCGAGTAGCATCAATATATTAGCAGGGGGTAGTTCCGTTCCCTTGATATCTGAACGCAAAGGGACCGTTGCATACACTTCGGCTCATAGCGCGGCAGCCGTGACGTCATTGCGTCACTAGTCGTCACTAGTCGGGGTTCGGCTCGCTGGTTAGCCAGTAGCCTGAAATTGGCGGCGCGCTGTCCTGTCAGCGGATGCAGGCCTTCTTGTTTAAAGACATGTACTAACAATTTTACGCAGTTTTACAACTCTTTATCCTATCTATGTGTATTTTCCTTGTAATTAGTTGCGCTTTGCCAACTCTATAATAAACCTATATGAAGATGATCACTAAACATCACATACCACAATTATTAACAATTAGGACCAGAGGTCGTGGCAGGCGCCTTCGTTGAGGGCGACCCCGTTTGAGTTTTGCCGAGATTTTCGGCAACAGAAAACTAGAGTCCCTGGGCTGTCCTGTGGCATTGTTTGCGTGATCCTATACATTTATCCGTTTCAGTATAGAACAGACGGACAGACAGACAGACACACGACGACAGTTAATATCCGCGCTTAGCGCTATCTATAGCGTCGCGCGGCTAAAAACGAAGAAATCCTCTGTTTAAACAATTACAAGACACTGCTCAGACTGCAAGGACACATACACACAGACACATGCACACACTGGCCAAATTTCGGCAACACGAAAAATGGCAATCGGCAATGGCAAGAAAAAAGCAGAGCGCTCAACTTTCAAGGGGTATCTTAAAAATAGCGCCCAGATTGCTGATAGGAGGGGCTAAATTCTAGTCACTAGTGAGGCGATGATATTTTACAACAGGTCTGCCGGTTTTTCTTGGACACACTTCAAAAGAATTTTAGTAATGAATGTAAAAGCAACTATGCAGTATGCACTTTCACGATGTTCACATGTCTGACAGGTTGTGCCACAGCTGCAGCGTACATACGGTAATTTATTTGAAGCGTACGCACGTATATTTTAACCATGTTATTCTATACAGTACGTTAAACGTACGCTGTGCAAAATAATTAACGCTACAATACACCAGTGTCGTATTGAAATTTAATGCTGGTCGCATTGACCGGCGAACGTATGCCGCGTTAGGCTATACCGGTAAATTGTCGGTAGGCCTATTTCATGACTTCGTCACCGGGATAGGGCGTTCGAAGCACTGCGATCAGTTTGTCTGTCCGCTCCCATATCTCAAAACGACATGTCCGAAGTTCACGAAATTTTCTATGTATGTTACACGTGGCTGTGGCTCGGTCCTCCTCTTACTTTTTGTACTTCCGGTTTTGTGGATGACGTCATGTCTGCCCATAATCGGCGAGGCAAAGGGGTCGCTAATAGGATGTGGAAAATAAATTCTTCTTCTATACTCAGTGACTCGCCAGGGGCTGCGAAGTTGCGAACTGTGATGTCTACGATTGCCTTTTAACATTAGAATTTAATACAGTAAACGCTATGACGCTCAAGCGAAAGGCGCGCAACTACGCGAAGCGTCGGATGACCCAAGCATACGCGTTATTTTTCACAGGCACGTAGTATTTTATATACAAGCGTACGCATCGAGCTACGCGTTGTATAGCACAGAAGCATTTTAAGTGCTGCACAAGTGTGTCGAAGCTAAAAATCATTTAGACAGTCCGCGATGTGGAAATCAACGCACCACGACTTCAAACTGAGACGATACACCAATGAACATTTCACGTCGGCATGTTTTTACAAAATACACTTAAGCCCCGTTTACATGATACAACCTGTTGTAAAACCGGTTGTAAAACCGGTTTGACAACCAGGTAAATGTTTGTATATACGATACAACCGGTTGTCAAACCCGTTGTCAAATCGGTTGTCAAACCCGTTTGACAACCGTTTCAAACCCGTTTGACAACCGTTTTGACAACCGGATGAATGTTTGTTTACACGATACAGCCGGTTGTCAAACCGGTTGTACAACCGGTTTGACAACCGGTTGTATCGTGTAAACGGGGTTTTAGGCCTACAACACGACAACACCAAGCACGGTATGACGAGTTAATTTTTTCTAATCAATACACACACAGGCGTAAACTTGTCAACAATAGCCCCCCGCCAAAAAATACCGAATGCCGTGTTAGGATGTGTTCGGGGGGGGGGTGCCACACTGCGAGGACAAATGCATGCTTAGGCCTAATTGTTTGTCGTGACGAAAAAAGTGTTCACTCTCAGTGTGGAAATGACACCATTCTTGTAAATCCTGCTGTGTGTGTCATGACCAAACAGCTGAAGCCACTCGACAAACGTCTGCGTAATATTTGCGTCAGTATTTATCACTCGACTGACTCAGCGACATAAATTCTGCTCTCGACACGCCACACGACCACGACCGCAGTGAGTCCAGCCAAGTTCACTGCGACTCTGAACTTCTGCAGCTCAGTTTCAACTCTTACCACCTGCTGCACGTGTCGAACAGACAAAAACGATCCATTATTGAGTTAATTTATACAGGAAAATACATTAATATAGAAAAAAAACCACACGCGTAAACGACGTATCACAGCATACACACACAGCTAATGGCAAGAACTGAGGCTGAGTCGCAATTAATGTCGTTTTGACCCACTTACTTCGCACCATGTAGGCCTACAGCGGGTACGTCGTACACGTCCACCTGAATGGACTCCAGCTGGGCGTCCCCAGGCCCGTTGACAGCATAGTCGGGGCCAGTGCAGAATTTAATTGGAGCTCTCGCTGGGAAGAATAAGACTGCTTCACCCAATGATTTCTGAAAGACAGCAACTTGGCGCAATCTGAAATAAATTTATGAAATAAAGACTGGAGCTGGCTGGAAAAAGACTGTGTGAAGAGTTGGAAATGAAGACTGTTATGTACAAATAAACTGACATTTTCTGAAATATCTAGACTGAACTGACGGGATCAACAAAAACTTTCACTGGGAGCTTATTACCATTTTGAGCCCAGCAGCAAAATTATTGGGGCTGGAGCCTAGCTGCTTGCCTAAGTTTACGCCTATGAGTTATTAGACAGAAATAAACGATTTGATTTTAGAAATAATGTTTGTTATAATGTTCTAGCCTAAAAAGTAAACAAAGTGATACAAAATAACAGCACATACATCACACTGTTACGAGTATTAGTGCAGCAATTAACATAAAACTACTGTGATATTATAATGTCCACATACACATTAACTTCAACACTCTAATGCACAAGCTCAATAAATTGGTACGTTTGACACGAAAAAATGCAAAGCACGCACAGGCCTATTACTCAGGAATAATATATGGACAATAATTCAGATCTTGAATTTCTACAACAGCATTTTGGCCTGAACTATGGCTGAATGTCCACAATAATATGGCCCTGTCATCATACAGTGAAATGGCTCTAGCCAGGCTATGCCCACGTTTCTTCTACAGCTTGTGACCTTCACTTTTGCTTATTACATTCAGACAAGACAGAATTGGATCACGCTGCTCCTCAACACTATTAACGCCAGTGTGGAATGCACTCTATCGGGCGGCAGCATTATAATCACCTATATACATCTCATATGCTCTGCATGTCACTATAAAAAATGAGGTATGCCACTTCGGTTCTTGATCAGTTCTTGGTCATTTTGACTCTTTTGTTATGATTGACCCACAATCAGGAAACCTATAATTGTCATGATACTGAATGAACAATCAGCTACAGTACAAGTACAAACCTCAAGCATATACTGTTGCTGCTTATTCAGTTACATTCCTGAGAACCAAAGGGGATGACATCAAAATAACTGCATAAATAGAAAACAATGCGTATAAGCGCTACAAACAAGCATACACGCACAACTCTATAATAAACAGCTGAAAACAACAATCAGTTGAAGTTCCAGTTTGATAAAGTCATAACATAATTTTGAAAATGCACTATCATGAACGAACATCGGAGTAACTTAAGCTGGTATGATTACAGACAATGCAGTTTATATGCCAGTTAGAAGTATATACACTAGTGTACAAGTATTTATTATGCAAACATTAATTGAAATGACTGCGTGCATGAATGTTCCACGTGCTATATGAAAAAATTACAGCATATTTTACCTAATAATATAATAAAACAATAGCACACGTAGATATGAGGGACTATGGCTAACGACTTCAGTGACAGTCAGTTGCTGGTCTCTTCAATCCTATTATTTACTACAGGTCCAGGACCAGGCAACATATTTCCTACTGGAATCCCAACTGAATGCACAGTTACACTTCATACGTCAAGCATGTACTGCTGTTGCTTATTCAGTTAGGTCCCAGATACTAATACAGGGTGTCTACAAATCTTACCAAACAAATTTCCAGAAGATTTTCAGGAAACATTTTAACAAAATTCCAGTAAATGTTTACGTTATTGCAGCTGGCTGTATATTATACAGAAACTAATATACAAGCAACGTATGGACTACAGTATTTGAATAACGACATCCATTTGTCCCTTCTGAGTTACCCTGTTTAGACTTTTGTCAAGCAACACTGCAGAAAGGCACACTTTATGACGTCAGAAACTGGTCCTGAAAGTATGGATAGAGCCCATAAGTAACAACACAAGAGTTCTTGTCTTTTTTGCACCTTCAACCGTGCAGCAATATCTCTGAATGGGAACAATGAAATTAATGGAATAGGTCTTCTGCACTGCAGTTTTCCTGATCTAATTAACGTTACATACCCAGTAATAACATGTAATGCCCAAATAATTTCTGCCTTTGTTATATCTTTTATCAACAAGTGCCTCATGGTAGCTGACTGCTGAGGAACTGTACTGACTGCTGCACTGGATGATATCACAACAGCAGCAGCAACGCAGTTAGACAACGCCACAACTTTACTTAATTTTAGCAGACAAACGGGCAGGGTCGCTAAAGCCTGAAACCACAGTGATCCTGTTTACTCAGTAAATGTAACTATCAGAAGAAATATACGCTATTATTATCACCACTTCCCAACAACTGGACTGCAGCTAAATTGTTATGACCGGATGACTCTACTGCCATTCCATTAGGTAAAAATTTCCAAGAGGACCAATTAAATTTCAGGAGATTTCCAGAGTTGCAGACATCCTGTGATATATTACTGACGACCGAAATATATGTAAAACTGTTACTGAAACTAAAATGCTGCACAAAATGTGAAATGACATCACAATGAATATTCACACAGTATGTGAGAGAAATTATAAATAACTAGAATGTGGGCCAATGCCCAACGTGATGGCCGCCCAGCCGAATTATAGGTGGTGCCCTCTGCAAAAGTTCCGTAATTCCATTCCTAGTACCACGCCACAGTTTGGCTGACCCCGCTGCGAGTGCCGTGCAGTAACGCTGCCAATATTGCAAAACGCAAGACTTGGATGCAAAGTGAATTTTGCACATGGCAAAATTCTGTCAGGAGGCAAGAACCTTGAAAATGTATATATATATAGCATACCAGCCCAGGAGACGGCAAAACATCGTGCAAAGTTTGGTTGGCCTCCGGTGAACAACGTCGCTGCAGTAATGAAGCCAAGACGCGAAACCCGTTGAAATTTGATGGGATGCCCCAAACTCCTGAACCGATCGCAACCGCTAGTGGGACAAAGTTTGCCATATTGAGGGACACGTGGAGGAGATACTGCTGTTTAACAAGTTTTTTCCCCGATTGTCGATACGTGCCTTGGTTGCGAAGATTCAGCCCGACAAAGTTGTGCGATGGTGTGCAGATGGCGATTTTTTGCGTCATTTTTGCATACTGTATTTCTAGCAAGCCGCGTGCAGAACATTGCAGCAACAGTGTAGAAGTATGGTAGACATCCACTCTGTGACTGCTGAGATTAGGCGAGGAAAAAAAAGAACAAAGAAAGAAGAATCCACAGGACGAAAATATAATGTCCGCATCTGCTACGCAGGGCGGCCATAATTATTACATGGCATTCCCAACAGCACAGTGAGTACACCCTGTTTGTGTAACAGCACACCCCATTTGTGTACTGCCCTCCATCTGCCCCATTGTGGCTTGTAGCTCTGGAATGGAAGGAGAGTAGAATGTTTTAAATTTGGTAAACATACTCTTGTATCAGATATGCTTAAAACGATCAACAATAGTAAAAAACGGCAAATCGATACATGCTTTAAACCTTAAAGCAACAGTTAACGACTAACTCACTATATATCTGTAGGTTGTGCGATATGATCAACAGATTGTCAAGCTACAAAACATGCTCATTGTAAAAGTTGTTCACGACATTAGTACATAATATGTAAGTCATTCTTCATCAATACATACATCATGGGCACATGATAAAACTGCTAATTAAATACAACGGTATGTAGAAAGAAGTACATGTGTATTCACCATACACTTGACAAAAACATACACTGCATTCACCGGATTAGACACCAGATATTAATTGTAATTTTTTTAATGTTAATAAATTTTTGAAGCCAGTCACTTGGTCCACTACATTAAACAGTAATAATAATGATAAATAATAATAATGGTGAACCACAAAGGAGCATGACTTGAAGCTGTAATTATTGATAAATATGCCAAATACATAAGTTTTTCTAATTAAAAATTAAAAACAGATTAACTTTAAATACACATAGTAGAATCTGACATCAGTATTTAAAGCTACTACTTAATTTTTACAAAAACAAAATTTTCGTATGTAAGAAGTATCAGTATGAAAAAGAAAAAAAGAATGGACATTTTTAATTTGAGTATTATGTGTGGTCCCAAGCAAATTTTAAAAGTTATAACTGTGTTAATGTTTATGGTGCTGTCATCATGACCATAGCCATTACGAATGCAGACTGAGCTCCAGGTGGCCACCAACCCTCAGACCAGGCCAATGAACTTGGGCTGCGAGTCCATCGATAAATGGCTGCTACCATCCACATCCACCATCGCCATTTGTTAGTCGTTTAAATGGTTAATTATCGACTAAAAGCTCTCTACCATCCAAATGAAAATTGAAGACCAAAACATACACACCATTATTAACAGCTATTTTACACATGAATTGTGGTTAGCCAGCTGCCCTTTGACTTTTTCCTGTGCATCACCTTAGGACAGACCAAAGCATTTCATATCCTCTTTAATCTCTTTAACAACATTGTACCTTGACTTTCTTGGATGTACCCACGACCCTATTCCTGCTACCTCTGTTTTTGTACAATGCTTGATCACCACCTGCATTCAACACGGCTTTCAAAACAAATCCACATCTAGCTGATCGTGGTCATATCCATTCCATCTAACTTCATCATGTGATTCACTTTAAACTGTAACAGCAATAAAGTATTAAACAGCAACAGCACGTAAGCAAGTCAGAACAGGCATCAAAATAACTCCGTACATGTCCAATATCATAGACTGTCATATGACCAACACACTGAGCTGTTCTACTGAGTGGTCAAAAATGCGGCCACATGATTCTCCATTAACTGAACGGTGAATGAATTCCGTGCATGGAAATGTTAAACCGTTCAACACTGCAATGCTGAACGCTTCAGTCATTCAACATTCCAAGTAGGCCAAAGTACAGTACGGCCATACTCATACCTGTGACGTAGAAATTGCATGCTCATAATTGGCATAATATGATTTGCAATAACAAAGGTAAACTAAAGAAATTCCCAAAAGTCAGTCAAAGAATCTGAAAGATAGATAACAATTAAGTAATAAAAACAACACTCTTTCAACATCCTCTTTTATAGGAAAACCTGGATAAGCCAGCATCAGAAAGGTCAAACCAATCTGGAATCAGCTCGACCGTATACTCCAGACAGATAACAATGCCAGCACCTCATCACTCACAGGCCGGATGCTCTTCCCGACTCCCAACAGTGTCAAAGCACCGAAGGTGATTACATAAAAAATAGACAAATTTAAGACAAATTTAAGTACATGTACAAAATAAACTACAAATTTGCACTACAGCTTCATAATGTCATTTGTTGAACCTAATACTTAAACAAAACCACACACAGTTTGATGTTGTTTACATGACCATCGTTGCACGACTATGAAATAAAATTTTTGTGGTTGGTCATATGAGAAATCAAATAAAGCACGCTTGTTTGTGTGATATTCAAATACGATGTCCTGCAGCTGAAATATCAATGTCAACAACTGGGCTTCACCCACAACATCCAGACAATCTGTATAATGTTTACTGCCAATGCACAGATGATTTACACTCCTGCATCAAAAAGATTAAATTTTAAATTCTAACCGAAAGGATAGTACTGAACAGCTGAAAAATCAGTCATTTTGTGCCAAAAACACAGTCTTAGTGGCATGATTCTACTTTTTGCGACTCTGTGCAAGGTGCAGTTTGTAGTAGATTCCACTGTTTGCCATGAGCTCTGAGTGGGTCCCCTGTTCTGCCACAGAACCATTGTGAATGACGATGATTTTGTCAGCGTTCTGGATAGTCGACAGACGATGAGCTATAACGAGGCTTGTACGACCAACCTGAGCCTGATCAAGAGCCTCCTGAACTACCTACATTCACACACAAAATATGATGAAAAAGTCTCATCCTCTAACTGTTGAGTGACAAAAAACATAATAGTTGACAAGAGCTAGCTGATGTATATACTTCTACAATGCCTCAAACACTTTGTTGGACATCAAAAATGGTATCCTGTCCAAAAAGTTGCACTCCGGCAATCTTCAAAAGCCCATCTCATGAGAACCTTGGAGAATAAGCCTAAGTGGAAACAGGCTGATTAATCAACAAGTCATTATAGTAGCAGTAGTACTGTCAGTTTGATATGCAGGAATGTTGGAACAAGTGAGCAGTATGCTGATGTCACAGTAGCACTAAACAGACCATCTCACACCAGTATGGTAAATAACACAACACGAAGTAGAACTGGCCACAGTGTAAATAGTGTGGCAATAGTGAGTGAGTGAGTGAGTAGTTTCTTAACGGCATATCAGCACATATTAGGCTATTTAGTGCCTTAGTGTGGCAATAACACATATTTCTTTAATTATTATTATCTTTTATCTGTTGAACGTAACTGTCGACCATCGTACATACTACATACAGAGCAGTAAGCAGACATGAATTTATTCCCACTCCCATCAGCACCTATTAACTCCGAAACCATCCCTATATGATCCTGTGCACATCAGCATCATGCAGTCATTTCACTGTACAACCGTTAGCCAACTACATTATCATGTAGTATGCCACAGAGAAAGAAGTGTCAAAAACAGTTCAGCACAAACAAATTATTTGCTAATTAAAAGTCACAGCAACTTTAGTGTTGTTTGTAATATGACAAGCAAATCTCAACAGTCCACTTCAGATGAAACTTTGCAGCAACAACAGTCCATCCGTCAGTGTTGCTATATATACACTGCATTCGTCATTCATCAGTGTGTCTTGCTGATGAAAAGCTTGCTCTGATAACGTGCTGGAAGCAGTAATTCCCAGCAAATTCCTAGTTACGCCAGGGTTGTGGACTTAGGTAGGCCCAAGGAACCATGTATTAGATGGGGTCCAGATCCTCATCCAAAGAGGCAATTTTGAGGGGGGGGAAGGGGTGGCCCATTGTACAAGAGACTCTCTGCCGCGATCTGTTCAAAAACAGCTGAACTATGGTAACTGAGATGCTATTTAGGATGCCGAGTGGGGTTGGACCAATGAAGCATGCATTAGATGGGGTCCAGATCCCCCATGCACAAGGGCAATTTTGTAGGGAAAGGGCAGCCCATTGTAAAGTATAAGGACCTGCTGTCATGAACTGTGCAAAAAACTGCTGAACCAATCCAGATGCTGTTTCGGATATGGACTCAGGTGGGCACAAGGAATGGCCGTATAGCTACATTTGAGGAAACTGAGGCAGCCACCTCGGTTGTTTTCATGACTGTTGCCTCAGTGAAAACATTTTTTGCTGGTTAATGAATAAGTAGTAAAATAAGAAAATTGTAGTAGATTTTCCATTTCCTTTGGGCATCCAACTACTGAAAAGCTTTCAGCTTCAGGGGGGCTTCGCCCCAGACCATCTGACCAGGGGCTCTGCCCCTGGACCCTGCTGGAGGCTCTGCCTCCAGACCCCCACCTGCTGGTGCTCTGCCCTTAGACCCCCGGTTCACCTCTTTGCCTCGGCTGAAATACAATCCTGGCTACGGCCCTGGCTTGTGTTAGATGGGATGCACATTGGAGCAACCTGGCGAATACGACTGAACCATACATGTGCGGCAGCAATGGGGCCTTTCTGTCAAATTACTCTGACCAATTGTTACTACTTGCTACAGAGACACAGTTGATGTCTTGTAGAACATGATGGCAGTCACACGCTGCAGCTGCCAATTCACTAACGGGCAATCTAATGCTGTGTGTGGTCCCGGAAATAAGACTGTCATCAACTAGTCGATAGTTAACTAATAGTTGACTACTAAAATAGTTGACCAATAGAAAATAGTCAACTACTAGTCGACTAGTGAACGTTCAAAAAATAGTGGAACATTGTTTTCTATTTTCTCATTCTGTTACGTTTTAAGCTTTTATCAACTGCAGCAGAACACGTATAACTCAAATGGTGGCAGGAAAATGAAACAAGATTCCGCACACAGGCAGTTCTTGCCCAGAAATATCTTGCTATACCCGCAACATTGGCACCATCTAAACGCGGTTTTTTTTCTGGTGGGAAACATCTGCAACCACTGCCGTGCTTCCCTGGCGTTGGAGCACTTGAATGCACTGGTGCACTGGTCTTTCTAAGTGCAAACAGCAATGTGCGGAACAATTAACTAACAGTAATAGATGAGAGCCAGGGCCCCTCGGTCAGCCACAGCACGTCATAAAATTTCGTTGACTAGACAATTAGTCGATGAAATAGTCAACAACTAGTCGACCACAGAAACAGTCGATTGTGGCAGCTATATCTGGAAAGACTTGTTCTGAACAAACCTTTTCGCTCTCCGTGTCGAGAGCTGAAGTAGCCTCATCAAGCAGGAGAATTTTAGGATTCTTGACGAGTGCTCGCGCAATAGCAACACGCTGTTTCTGACCACCACTCAACTGCGTTCCTTTGTCACCGACGTTCGTTTCATATTTCTATCACACATCATCATCACTTCATCAGCAACAGATATCTGTAGCAGCAGCGATCAAAACCCTGGAAGGGTTGACTACTGTAAGCCAACACATTACCTGTTCAACTGCAAAGATCGACTAAGTTAACACATCTGGCATTAATTCTCTCATCAGTGTTACTAACCAATTCAAACGTCATGTTCTGACGGGAAACATCTACAGCAAGCATTTGTTTCATGCTTTTGCTCACTCACAAGCATTTAACAAATTTCATTTCTACTGGTAATTCTCATTATTACAATAAAATTTTTACTGTCTTCTCTTTACAACATCTCTAGTAAAGAAAGCCAACAGTCAAATTATTTTCCGACATGCAGAATCTGCATTCTTTCTGCTTGAGTGTCCGAAATTTTCATTAAGACCAGTTATTTTTGTAGGATCTATACAAAGAGCAGGTACTTTTACTCTGAAGACAATGTGAACAGCACGACTCACCAAGGGCAGAGAGTCCACGAATGTATGGATGTTAGCCATGCGAGCAGCTGCAATGACCTCATCCATGGGAACTTGGCGACCGTTATCACCATACTCGATGTTTTCGCGGATGCTGCAGTCGAACAGCACCGGTTCCTGTGAGACAAGTCCAACTCGAGAACGAAGCCATTGAATGCCGAGCTCTCGGATGTCATGACCATCAACCATCTGTCAATGCATGCCATACAGTTAGGCTAAGTCAACGGGTACAAAACACACAGTTAACCACTGTGCACATCCCGCTAGCAGTGAAACTGCACTGTGTCACAAGAACAAGGATCAGTGTCGCTGACAAACCAGCGCAACATGCTGCATCACAGCGAATGTACTGCAAACAAATAAGGTGGATGCTCAGTGAAATAAACTTGTAACCGAACTTAAGTTGACAATGCTTCACATCAAAAGTTGCCAGCATGCAGCTGCTGCACCTGTATTTAATCTACTCCACCTGCATTTGGTGCCTCTGTTGGGGTGACCCCATTTGCGTTTTGCCGAGGTTATCGTTCCTGGGCCATTGTGTGGCACTGTTTGCATAATCCTACGTTTAGCCGTTTCAGTAGAACGCCGACTTGTGACAGACAGCCAGACTGACGCACGATGACAGTTAATACCAGTGCATTGTGGGTAAAAATGGCCATCTTTTTATTTTTTGAATAACTCTTGTCAAAAATTAACTGATTTGAATGATTTTTAGTATGTGAAATAGTGCGAAAATTTTACATCAATATCTTACAGATTTGCCCACCTCACTTGTAAGCTGTAACTACTGTACCTTGGGAAATCCAAAAAGTCATCTGTCAACAATATTATTCATACATACTTCTGATAATGAAGTATATGTGGGATTCAAAAAAGTTTAGGAAGTGCAAAAATGGTATGGACCTCCTCTATCACCATGTCGAGTATGGTAAGGCTCAACTACAAACACCAATAGCAGCAGAAAAGTTCGATGTTCTTTGTTTTTTGTTCACTTGTATATTTGACCGTCGCACATTTGAACTCTTTTGAACTGCAGAGTTTGTGCTAATGGTACTGCCACGAAACCGTTTGGATATCGAAATCGTTTTGATATCGATGGACACGGACGGAAAAGTTTGTAGTTGTGCATAGAGTTCGGCCGATGTACACATCGGACATCGAAAATCGGCGACATCGGAGCCTGCTGGAACATCGGCGAATCGGCGTCGGCAAGTCGCCGATGTCGATGTTGTAAAAAATAGAATTCGCAGT
>Ga0056108_1000406_pt1 | contig 13006 bp, 3 predicted proteins | sample WorMetG1BERMUDA1_FD_83875 | JGI IMG/M metagenome (GOLD analysis project Ga0056108, IMG submission 83875) | Marine gutless worms symbiont microbial communities from Max Planck institute for Marine Microbiology, Germany - Inanidrilus... ... | reverse complement strand
GCGCAAACCTGCTGGTATTTAGTTTACTCAGAGGCCGATTTTGAGGTTTTTCGCCCCGCAGGGGCGACACGTTGCACCGATGGGGGTGAAATTTGACATGGAGGAGGGGACCAAAGGTCCCCTCCTCCATGCCAAATTTAACCCCCATCGGTGCAACGACAAGGGTGTAGTACCCCCAAAATTGAAATTTGTGCTCTAAAACGCGATTAACGTGGGACTGAAAACATCAATCGTTTTTCAGCCCTAGTGTCAAGTTCTCACCAGAATATGGTAATTAATACTCCAGCGCATGCTAGCAGCATTGTCATCATTAGCATTACATAGAGTGGAGTGCAGCGGTCTGCACAAATCACTTCGACATATGTCAGTCCTGTGCATGCTGCGGCTGCTGCTAAGATGTGTATAGGCTGATGCTGGATGGCTGCACATCTGCTTTAAGTGTATGCATCCAGGATGTTCTTGGTCTACCATTTGGCACTTCCAGTCCTTTAGTAACCCGTTGTGTGTGTATTGTCACACGTAATGTTAATCAACTGTTCAGCACTGAACTTACAAAAATATTGTGGACTTCATCAAAAGTATGAATTATATGATAAATTAATTATAACCCTGAAGGTGTGAAATAAAGACCCATATTATGTTGAAGATGCCGTTAAATTCTAACCAGTTAACCGGTTGAACTTATCTCTGCAATGTTGTAAGATGCCAGTAGCACACACTGACGATATGATGACAGCGAATATTTCGGTGTGACTGTCCAGCAAATGCTATCCTGAACGAAGGCGACCTGGTCACATTTGGTCATCCGCAGGGAGAAAACCTAGCTCCAGGAACATGGCAGCGTCAACCGGACTCTGACTTCCAGTACATTGTTAGTATAATTATTACATTTTGCATAGTTATTTTTTTACAAAAAAAAAGATTTACAGGCGAAGCAAGTAATTACTGAGCACTGGCATGAAGAGTGTGGCATCCCATCCCTTTGGTCAGTTGATGGATAAGAAAGGATGACACTCAGTGAGTCATCTTCCCTGATTACTTTTAGCGTGAGTCGTAGATGACGCAAAATGTATTGTGGTCACGCGCGTCTGTGTGTCTGTCCGCGGCCGTACACCCACATTACTGCACAGACCAGGATGTAACTTGGAGGCGTGGTAGAGGCTGCCCCCTAGTTGTGCACTATTGGGTGGATTTGCAATCGGCGCACGGGTTGTGTTGCTATGGCAACATAACGCGAACCCTAGTTTACGCTTGGTGTGCGCGCGTTGCTGATTAGTGACTGGCGGATGACGGAGGCGTTCTCAACATTGCGCGCCGTATATCGCAAGTGGGCGTGGCTCGCTGGCCAGTGACTGGCCATCGACGGGGGACGTTCTCAACATTACTGCGGCGGCCTGGACTGCGGGCTTCCAATGGTGGCGTTCTGGCGACATAACGCGAACGCAAAATGTTTAGCGAGTACATGCTTGTACTCGCTCTATGCCTGGTTGATATCTTGGCTTCTCGTTACCTTCGTTGCTTTCACTGTTAATTGGGCAACAGAGAAGAAAAGACATCCAGCCTGTAAAAATACTGCTCCTTTTGTCCTTTGTTTTTGTGGGGTCTGGCCCAATATGGAATAACCCTGGAAAAGACAGCCAGTTAAAAAAACTTGAAAATATTAGCGGGTAACTGTATCAAGTAATTGGTTCTGATGCTTGAGAACTGTGATGCATATTGCGATCACTATGTGGAAGTACTTGATAAATGTTTGAGAAGCCTATGTTTATGGAAGGAAGGTCCAATAGTATGTAGCTTCTAACCAGACTAATTTCAATGTTCCACTAGAACTGACTTTGCGCGAAGGTGGTTTCTGTTATTTGGCATCTGCTGTCTAGAACTCACTCCTGCGACAGTACTTGAAATGCCTCACTAGCGATATTGAAAGCAGGGTTTAAGACTGTCTGGTCTATGAAAGAGTAATGGTATGACCTGTGCTGCCGATGCCTGTAGAGTTATATCTTACAGCAGAATAGAAAAAAACAACGACCCATTTAACAGCCCTCTATCCAGGACATACTGGATGAGCTAGTACCAGAAAAAAAACATTGACTTATTCAGCAAAAATATTCATTTCCTGTCTTTGTGGATTTATCCAGTGTCTTTATTTTCCTGTAATTTCCTCCATTTGTGTGTATTTTATTATTAGTGCCATCATCATTATTTTTGAAGTTGATGGATATGATGCATATAGTACAGAGACAGTGCAAGTAACACTGCCGTGGAGAACTCTAGTGTCTTCTCCGTAAACTGAATGCACTAGTTGCCGTTACCAATGGCATGCAGGCAGTAAAACTTTGCTCCAATAAAATCCTCCAGTTTTTAACTGGGGGTGCCGGTTAATGCAGGTTGTTCTGTATAATGGCCATAAGACGGTGTTATTGCTGAATCTGTTGGGTCATCCTGCAATAATGGCTGTAAGAGTAGTTAGTTGATTGTAACATTTGAGAGTTCATTAGGCCTACCGGTACTTGTAACAACCATTTTATGGCCCTTTTTCCGGGACTACCCAGGTGAGCCGGTGCCAGAGGAAATATTCTTCTGGACTTTTTGGTGCAAGGGTAGATAACTGAGGCAGACACACCGATAATCCGGCTGGGTGCCACTCCATCCGGACTAATCAGCGTCCCAGCTCCCTAATCCCCCATTTTTTATGCTGGATGCCCTTCCTGTCACAACCCTCCCAATTTATCCTGGCTTGGGACAGGCACCAAATATGCTGGGTTGCATACCCAGTGGCTTGGTTCACGTTTTTCCAGACATCCTTCATTATTCTGTGGATCATCATATATAACTTCTTGCAGCAGGAGTTGCACGCAGGCCATTGCCCTAATGCCTGAGACGTATGTAGTTGTTCTGTGTGGCAGTTTGAAAGATGCAGCTGCTTGCAACAGAGTGCAAACCAACAGCAGGTTGGAATTCGTTATTTTATTCAAAATATTTCTCAAATTACTTAGCAAAGTTTGCTTTAATTACTTTGCTTTAATTACTTTGCTTTTGGCCGTCCTTGGCAATGGTTTTAGTGCTGTGTGTATGGCACTGTGTGTCTGGCTTGTCTGCGTATCTGTATGTGATGTTGGTGGTTTTTGATGTGAGGGTTACCACAGATGACATCTACTTTGGATTAAATGGGGTCCAGATCTTCCCATGGAAAGGGAGACCTCCGCCGGACATGAGACGTTGGACTTTAAAAATTTTCACATGGCTTACTACTGGTACTTACTTGCAGTCTTAAATTCAAATCTACTTTTTAGCTATGGTTAGCCAGCACAGCAGTTGCTAGGCTCTTGTTTCTTATTTAGCTAGTCCCTTTTCTTGCGTGAATTTTGATTGTATAGTTGTAATAATAAGATTGAGGTACGAAGATGGTGTAGTCACAGCACCACTGAGAAAAACTCGCGCGTTTTCACCCTAATCCAGATGCTGTTGTTGCCATCAGCAAGGGCGTGCGGACAGTAAGACTTTGCTTCAGTGAAATCCTCTGCTGGGGGTGCTTGGTAACAGAGGTTGAGGTTAACCTGTATAATGGCCATAAAACAGTTGTTTGAGTTGTAGTAACAAGGTCTATGATTTTTCTGTGGCCATTGGAATGTGGCACTAGTGATGCATTTAGCAACGATGCATGATAGTCATAAAGACAGACAAGACAGGGACAGTGGAATGGCATTGGGCCATCTGTAAAGAATGTCCGCACTGATTGTAGTTTTTACACCCTTCGTCCCCCTTATCGGCATTTGGCATTACCCCTTCCCTTGCACTCATTGATGTTCGCAGCGCCATAATGCTAACTAAGCCAGTGTATGCATCAAATTTGTTGCAAGTTGTCTAGTTGCGTAATGACTTAATATGGGCGATCAGTAATTTGTTATTTACGCAGTGTTAAAGTTGCACATGTTTGGGCCTGCATACGAGAATTAAAAGTACCATGTCCTGCATTTATGAAAAAAAATTGTCCAGAGTTTAAGATCTCAGTAGATCATGAGGTATGAGTGATGCAGAGAGAATACAGTAGTAGTGAGATATTGAATGCGGGCATCGTGTATGAGGAAAATTAGAAGTTGGTACCCTGCTACAAATGTGAATGTCCAGATGCCATCGAACCCTCCCTAGCCCCTTGTCCACTTTTGTATGCATTTGACTCCACCCTTCCTTCCTTCCTATGTGTCACATTATATCATAGAACATTTGCTATGGCGCCAATCAACCAGAGCTCAGCAGAGCCTCACATAACTAATACAATAGTAGTTCATAATACAGTTAGTGAACTATAGGTTGAATCCATGTAAACTATTAAAAACACAGTTGACAGTGTGGTCATCTTTTATGGATGAGCCCTATTAGTGCTCATCTTAGGAGTAAGCAGTGTTTATTTATAGCAGTGTTTCTGTGTATTCACACTTTTGATCTGCTGTGTTTGTTTGATGTCTGAGTTCTGTTGAAATTGTGCGTGTGTTGAATACAGAACAACAGTCAGCAGCAGTCGCAGAGACAAGAAGCCGCAGCTAATGACGAGCCAGCTGAGCAGGGCGTGTCGGTGATAGGTGACATCATGGTGGTGAACGATGGAGCCGAACGTGAGGCAGAGTCAGTGATGGGTCATGATGTCAAGCTGCCGGTTGAAGAGATGACATCACAGCCGCACATGCTACCGGGCGGCGTTGCTCCACACAATGATAACAACTTCACATCTACTGCAGCGATGGAGGACAAGTCTGGGATGGAAGAGGACAGCATCTGTGATGGGCGTGTTGGTCCGGCTGTTGAGTGTGCCAGTGGAGTTGTCCATGAACTCGGAGTGTCGGCAGATGAGCTGCAAAAAGCTTTTGCCGATAATCAGAGTGACACAGTGGCGGAAAATACTGGTTGTTCCAGCCAAGGATGTGCGCAGCATTCAGTTGATGCATCTGTACTAGTTCACAGCATTGCCAGTGAGTCGGGAACAAAGCAGGATGCTAATAATGACATGATGCTGTGTAATGCCACTGTTGTTAAGCAGAATTGTACGGAAGTTGATGCCGTGGAAGGGTCCAGTGTACCCTTTCCTGCACTAGTTCCTGAATCGGAAGCTGTGGAGGAGTCCATCGTAGCAGATAATGAGCTTGGTACAGGTGCGGCTTCAGAAATGGACTCCGTAGCAGAAAGTCAAGTGATTGATCGTTGTAGTCCCAGCAGTCCCAATGCTATAGTAGCTGAGTCGACGGAAAATGAGTTGATTGTGGAGAAGTTACAAGAAGACACAAAACCGGAAGAATTCAAGACTGGTATGTCAGTAATGTCTGGTGAGTGCGGTGATGCTAAAATGAAGACAGATTCAGATGCTGCAGTACAACAAAGCAGCAATCAGGATGAAGTGCTTGATGCTGTTGATGAGATGCCACGGGAGACGATAGTGACAGATCTAAATACTGCGTCGGAATGCATTGACGTAGACTTTGATGAAGGTAAAGTATCAGTGGATGAATCTGACAGTAGAGGATCAGATACTGAGGTGGCTCACGTTGGAAATGAGAATGCAGTTGATGTGTCGAATGAAGTCAATTCTCATCTAATACGTGAGACAGAAGACTTATCCAGTGCAGCAGTGAATTGTGATGAAGAAGAGGAATTAGTATCTTGCAGTACCACATCGCATACTGAAGTGATTTGCACAGGTGGCGTAAATTCGGAGATGCCAGTTTCTGTGTTGAATGAAACTGCAGTATCCACTGTTATTGCTGATGCCGTACAAGAGGCTGAACACTTAGTGGTGACATGTGAGTCCAGGTTCTCAGTGGTGAAATGCAGTAAAGAGTTGGAGGAATCAGTGAATGCATATGACAAACCGGCAATGGATACGCAAGTGAGTTATGTGAGAAATACGAATGTAGAGGTACAGAATGAGGCATCAGATGAGAATGTTTTGTCCGTTTCTGGTGATGAAGCTTCGGTAGAAGTAGGAGAGAACTCTGAATCGCACTGCACGATAGTTGTGTTTGATAAAGACGAAGAATCGGTGGACGATTTTGACAAGACAGCATTGCTTACTGACATGAACTGTACAGAAGAAGTTCAAGCAGTTGAAGTCGTATCATGTGGAACCGATGCTGACGGAGGACCGGAGGCCGAAACGTCAGAAAACAAAATGCAGAAGCATGAAGAACTGTTGCCACTACAACTGGCTGTGAATACACCATATAGCATGACAGCTGGAGAATTCATGCAAATGGAGGATCAGCGTGCTGAAAACTTCTGTTCTTCGACTGACGTAACTTTGCCTTGTGAGGCGGTGAATGAGACTGAGGTGTGCAGTACTGGAGACGAAATAGAGTCCGGCACTGCTGATGCTGTACTTGAGCATAGCTTAGAACTCGAGAAACCGACCGATAATGTTGGACCAGTTGTAGGAGATGCTGAGTTGGACACTGATGATTCCATTACAGAACTTAATGGAAATACATTGAAACAGTCAGACAGTTGTGATTCAGCCTCACCGTATGAGAGAGAGCAGTTAAAGCAGCCACCAGGAGATGACGAAACGAGTTTCGTGGAAATGGTAGCTGGTGACGCTGTGGAGCCTACTGTTAAAGACTCAGTTACAGATCCTGCTGATGATGTTCAGGTACATTTAGAGGCAGCAGTCGACCACACTGCACATGTTACGGCACTGTCTGATGGAGAGATTAATGACGCGGATGAAGCAGTGACCACAGCAACCAGTGGTTTGTCACCAGATGTTGCCTTAGAAACAGTCAGTGTGGCCGGCCTCCAACATTATGAGTCTGCCGTTGTGAAAGAACATGAATCTGTAGGCAGTGTTCATGTTTCAGTTCTGGTTTCTGAATCTGAGTTTAAATCAGAAGATGCTAAAGCCGTACCTGTTTCTCTGCCAGTTCTAGTTCCTGAGTCTGCATCAGAGTCAGAAGTTGTGGAAGGGTCTACCATGCCTACTTCAGAGCCGGTTCCTGAATCGAACACTATGGAGCAGTCCGTGATACCCATGTCAGTGCCAGTTCCTGAATGTGAACAAGCTATGGAAGGATCGGTTTTGCCTGTTTCTTCGCTAGTTGCTGAATCTGAATTTCAATTGGAAACTGTCGATGAGTCCACTGCACCTGTTTCTGCACTAGTTCCCGAATCGGTGGCTGTGGAAGGGTCTGTCGTACCCAGTACATCATGTATTCCAGAATCAGAACTTGAATCTGAGGTTGTCACTGAGTTAGATCCATGTACTGATGGATCTCGTACCGATGAACTGGAGCTAATGTTGCATGAAGAAAAAGAGGTGATGACAGCATCGAATGTTGCTACGGATGTAAGCATGCCACTTGAAGATGAAGAGATGGAGTGTGATAAATGTACACCAGAAGATGAAAAGACAGTCACATCTAATGTGATCACATCTAATTCACATGCTGTAGACCGGCTCGATAAACAGGTTTCGGACTCCAGCAGTGAAGAAGTCGGTGTGTCTGCAGTGGTAGCCGCTTCAAATAGCACTGAAGGTTCAGAGACCGAGGCGCAGTCTGCTGTCTGTTCTGTGGAACATTACGAACCCAAGATTGACACGTGTTGTTCAGACCCGTCACCACCAATCGATGTCAGTTCTGCAAGTTCAGAAAATGCATTGCAGCATGCAGCTACCATTTCCTCGATGGCGGATGACGTCACAGCCATACGTGTCCCAAGTTCAGACAACATGGTACTGTGTGGAGTTACAACTTCCACTGAAGATGCACACGCTGTAAGCGTGGAGGAGGATACTGCGCAGAGTGAAATCATGATATCAACAAGAGATAGGGATGCAACAGTTGCTTCTGACGGGGCAGAAAATTCAGTGGAGAGTGCTGTTAAAAGGTCCCCGGTTTTTACGGACGTGCTTGAAAATGCCGATATTTCAGAGCAAATGGTACAGAGTGCAGACGCAGATGCCATGAGTTCAGAGGGTAATGTGGAGAGCAGAGCTACAGTATTCATAGGAGTTGAAAATACTGTTATGTGTGCTGTGGGTAAAGATGCCGCTGTATCTGCTAAGAGTCTGGAGGATACAGTGCAAAGTGTGGTTATCACATCTGCAGCGATGAAAGACACTTCAGTAAATGCTGCGAGTTGCAATGATATGGTTCAAAGTGAACTGATGATTTCTGTGGCAGATGAAGACACAACTGTACCTGTTGCCAGTTCAGAGGTTGTGGCACAGGATGCAGATTCAGTTTCCACAGCGCAGAAAGACATAGCCATTTGTGTCGATAATTCAGAGTCAGCAGTCCAGAGTGGAGACGTGGTCTCTGTGGCAGGTGAAGGCACAGCTGTACACTTATGTGATGCAGTTCAGAGAGACATTCTGATTTCTACAGATGATGAGGACCTGCCTGTACATGCTGGAGGTACAGAGAATGCCATGCATAGTGGATTGACAACATACATGGCAGATAACAGCTCTGCTGAAAATGCTGTAGGTTTAGAGGATGAACCGCAGAGTAGGTATACCATTTCCACTGCCGATAATGACATGGCTGTACATGGTGAGAGTGCAGCAGGTCCGGTTCAGAGTGGAGCCGGGGTTTCGGCAACAGGTGATGATACAGCAGTGACTGTTTCAAGTCCTCTGATTATGTCACGGAATGGAGTTATGACTGCTGTGGCAGACAAAGATGTTACCATGGTGATCAGTGATCCTAGCGATGCTTCTGCTATTGGTAAATGCAAGGAGATGACTTCAGCATTGACTGACGTTTGCACAGCAGCTGACCCACGTCAAGCCGGCGATATTACGGCAGATGCCGCGAGTCAGTTCAACAGCCAGACATCAAGCGGCGGCAGTGTGGAGGAAGGCCAGTTTGACGACGTGGAGTCGGATGATAATATTGAACCTGCAACGCCAATGAGTAGTCACTGCCGTCTTTATCGTGCAAGTCCGACATTGAGAGCAGGCAGTTATTCTGCCTGTCACGTGTCCGGTGTTCGTCGAAGTCTACCTCCTGTTAGTCCGTCATCATTTACCCGCAGTCCAGCCGGCACTCCCACTTCCAGACATTCTTCGTGCACGCTTGCAGTCACTAGGCGTAACACAATGTCTGCTGTTGCTGGACGGATGCCCCGGTATTCTCCACTATTGTCATCGCCCATTGGCCAGAATATTGAAAGGCTCGACACTAGACCAAGGTTTCCTCAGTCACCAATAACGCTGCAGACTGGAGGACACCCATCTGGTGCCAGTTCTCATGTTCGTGCTAACTCTCCACGTGATCCGTCACTAGATGTTGTGAATGCCGCTTCATCTTCTGGCGAGAAGCTAAGAAAACGGAAACGTTCTGCTGATGATGCGGATGTTGTCTCCAAACGCAGTCTTGTGTCTGACTTTGCCGGTGATGATGCAACTGTCGTCACTCAGTGTGACATCTTGTCAGCTGAGAATGTCGTCATCAGTTCAGGATGTGACAGTGATCATGCGACTGTGACCAGTGCTGTAGAGGCTGACACTGTCGATGCATTGACTGCTGGTCATTGTGTATCACAGGCATTAAGTGATCAAGTTTCTCCTTCTCAAGCCACTGATGGTTGTGATGCGTTTCCGAGCCAGTGCCCTTCGCAGGCATCAAAGAGTGAAACTTTTGTTCCTGGCAGCCAAGTGAATGCTGATCCAGATGTCGATGGTTTGAAGTTGTACTTAGAGTTGAGCCAGGAGCCAACTGTGTTGGGTAGCCAGTATGTGTCACACGCAACGAAGAATGTAGTGGGCACATTGGTGCAGACTGCTGCTGCAGTTGGTGAAGAGCATCCAGATGGAACTGAATTTGGCAACAAGACTGCATCGTCCCAGCTCTTGAGGTCATTGCCTTACGATGACTGCTCCGCAGTCACGTCCGACGTTACTATATGCAACGAAGGCAAAGCATATGTTGAAAGTCATGGTTCAGTTGTTGACAGCGGCATTCCATCATGTCAGGAGGATACGGCTTTCGGTCACAGTGTTTTGTTTAACAGCAAGAGTCTGAATTCAGATGCTGAGGAGTCAGGAAGACCAAATGTGGTTGACGATACAGTGCCAGGATTTGTACCAATGAATACTGATATATCTATTGACACTGAAGTAGTGGAAGGCATGGAAACTAATGGTGACGAGTGTTTGACAGTAAACAACGATAATGATAATGTTTCGTCACTGATGGATGCTGTGCAGCCACAGTCTGTGATTTCCGTTGCTGATGCTGCGGAAAAAGTCAACCATTCACAGTCAGCCAGTTCTGTACAGCATGTGGATCTGGCACCAGAATGTGATGGCATGACAAGAACTGATGCGGATGATGCATCGTCAAGCTCAGTTACTTCACACACTTCCCGTGATCGGTGTGTTGGTGATTATGCAGACAGGAGTGAGGAGTTGCTGATGGATGAAGCAAGAGGTGAAAATCAGCCGAGTGTTAGCAGCGTCACTGCTAGTGTTGTTGAAGCCAGTTCTTCAGGTTCATGTTCACTTACAACACATGCACACATAGACCCAGTGGACTGTGTGACGGATATGACAAGCTCTGACAATGAATTGACATGTAGCGTATCTACTGGTATGCACAAGGCTTGTGCGAGCATTGTCTCACCATTGTCAATAGAGCATTCTAGTTGTGTTACTGACTCTAGCAAAATTACATGTGATAGTCACCTGCAGGCAGACGAACCATGTGTTGTTGAGCCATCGTGTAATAGTGGTGTGTCAATACAGTTGGACTCCGAAAGATGCAACATTGAGATGCATGCTACGGAGGCTGACACTGCCGATGCTTTGACTGCTGATGGTTCCTTTGCTAGTCAGTGTGTATCACAGGCATTGAGCGATGAAGTTTCACCTTCTCAAGCCACTGATGTTTGTGATGCGTTTCCGAGACAGTGCCCTTCACAGGTATCAAGAAGTGAAACTTTTGTTGCTGGCAGCCAAGTGAATGCTAACCCAGATGTCGATGGTTTGAAGTTGTACTTAGAGTTGAGCCAGGAGCCAAGTATTTTGGGTACATCAGTTTGTAGTCAGTTCATGTCACAGGCAGCAAAGAATGAAGTTGATATCTCATGCAGCCAAACCACCACTAGCTCAGATGCTGAAGTGCTGCATTTGTATTTGGAGCCGAGCCAGCAGCAAAATTCTCTGGATATGAAGCTGCTTGAAAGGGAAGACGAGGTGTCAACAGATGGAGAGGAGAGTCAGATAACTGCTGGTGAGTCTGACATTCTGATGGAACTTCGAGATGGTGGAATTTCGAGCCAGAGTACCGCCGGTGGACTGGAGACCACTGGAGAGATGGATGATGCAGGCTTGGAGTCGGGTGAGGATAATTGTTATGATGTACGTTTGCGGACATGTGACAGTTTACTGCCTCATGGTTTAAGACAGGAATACCGTCATTGTGAAAGTGAAAGTACACTACGAGGTTGTCAAGAAAATGAAGGAGTAAAGGAGCAGATGACCAGCGAGGAAGATAGGACTAGTGTTACTGGGAACACACTTGACAGTGTGAGTGTTCAGTCTGACATGACGGACATTCCTTGTGAATCGGCAATTCTTAACTCATATGACAACGTGGAGGAGTTAGCCGAAAGGCATGCCCTGTCTGTAATTGCTGAAGAAGAAGATTGTGATGGGAACGTGACAGAAGGACTTCGCAGTGATGACGATGTGACCGATAAGGTTGATAAGAGCAGTGACAGTGGTGCACTTCGAGATGCAGAAGTCACACTGATGACCGTGAAGGCGTGTTTACCAATGAATTGTGATGCAAGTGTAGTTGTTGCTGGCACTACTGCTGATGGTGATGACACTTACAATAACGCCGGAAATGATGATGGATTGGATGTAACGGAAAGTATGTCTGGTGCCGACAGTAGTGTAGATAAAGATATGGATGTCATGGAGTCATCTGAAAAGGCCGTTTGTTCACCGCTAGAGAAAGAGGAAAGCGATGTACATACAGACGATGCTGTTGATGTTGCTACGGATGATAATGGTACGGGAATGATGGAAAGTGTACCTGACTTGACTAGTAGTTATAGTAATGCTGGAAATGATGATGGATTGGATGTAACAGCAAGTATATCTGGTGCCGACGGTAGTATAGATAAAGATGTGCATGTCATGGAGTCATATGTGAAGGCCGTTTGTTCGCCACTAGAGAAAGAGAAAAGTGATGTAGATACAGATGCTTCTAAGGATGATGATGATAATGATGGTGCAGGAATGATGGAAAGTGTACCTGGCTTCGGTAGTACTTCAGAAAAAGATGTAGACATCACACAGCAATGTGAGAAAGCTGTTAATTCACCTGTGTGTACAGTTTCTGCTGATGATTCCAGCGATAACAGTGAAGATGATACCAATGGCTTGGGTGTGGCAGGAAGTACATCGGATATTGTTGGCAGTGCAGATAAAGACGTGGATGTGATAAGGCCATCTGATAACTCCGCCGTTTATTCATGTGAAGTGGAAACTGATGGTTGTGTTGCCGCTGCTGATGTTGGTGATCCCAGTGATGATGATGATGATGATAACGATGACAGCGATTCGGATGTAACAGCGAGTATATCTGGTGCTGGTTCAGATGTAGGTCATCTCTCAGACACTGAGGAAAATGCTCCAGGCAGCAGTGACGGTGTTTCTGCAGTTTCAGCACAGTTAATACAACCACTGTTGCATCCTGATTCAGTTGGTGATGTGCAGTCACAGGAATCTTTTGCAGGTAAATATCGTTTAATGTTCATCTTGTTCATTTTTCATGATGTTTGTTTGTCATTGCTAAGAATGGTAATAGTCTATGTTTTCTCGGACACAAAACCCCTGTATCATTACTGCGCTAAGTACAAGTAGCACGTATGCATAATTTTGTAGATATTATTAACTACTATTAAAAGTGCTACAGCCACAATCTGAAAACATTACGCGAAAAGAAATATTCGATGACTTTAAACGTATTTTTTATCGAAAACGCGTTGCCGCATTGGGCTATAT
>Ga0056108_1000405_pt1 | contig 13029 bp, 13 predicted proteins | sample WorMetG1BERMUDA1_FD_83875 | JGI IMG/M metagenome (GOLD analysis project Ga0056108, IMG submission 83875) | Marine gutless worms symbiont microbial communities from Max Planck institute for Marine Microbiology, Germany - Inanidrilus... ... | reverse complement strand
GTCGAAAGGTCAAGGTCACCAGGGACAAAAACCGGCATTTTTCGGTCCTTTGAGTGGCCTACTTGCAGTTTATGTTTGTTAAAACATCTTTAGCCTCTAGTTTAAGTTAACTTTTTTGTTCTCATCTTTTGTCATGTCCTTGTTACTGTAATTATTTATTTTTTGGGGTTGATTGCCTTTGATGTAATTGCCTGAGAAGCCCAGTACTACTACTACTACTAATACTACTACTCCTACTACTTTTTCCAGGTGTACCTGAGTCAGCCAGTTCTCCCTTGGGTCCTCTTCCACCTTTTCCAGAAGTGGAATGGGTTTTTGGGCAACCATTTGTAAAACGGTTCACCCTATGCCATCGGACCGTTGTCCTGTCTGTCCTATCTGTCTGTCTGTGACGTTGGTGTATTGTGGCTAAATGGTTGGATAGATCAAGATGAAACTTAGCACATAGATACGCCCTGGCCACATTGTGTTAGATGGGGACCCAGGTCCCCCTCCTCCAAAGGGGCACAGCCCCCCAATTTTCGGCCCATATCTGTTGTGGCCAGATGGCTCAATGGATAAAGATGCCACTTGGTAGGAAGGTAGGCCTCAACCCAAGCGACATTGTGTTAGATGGGGACCCAGCTCCCCCTCCCCAAAAAGGGAGCAGAGCCCACAATTTTTGGCCCATGTCTATTGTGGCCAAATGGCTGCATGGATCAAGATGCAACTTAGTATGGAGGTAGGCCTTGGCCCAGGCCACATTGTGCTAGATGGGGACCCAGCTCCCCTACACAAAAGGGGACACAGCCCCCTCCCAATTTTTGGCCCATGTTTGTTGTGGCCAAACGGCTGGATGGATCAAGATGCCATTGGTACGATGGTATGCCTCGGCCCGGGCAACATTGTGTTAGATGAGGACCCAGCTTCACCCTGAGGGGCACAGCCCCCTCACCCACATTTCGGCCCATGTCTGTTGTGGCCAAACGGTCGCCCATCTCAGCTACTGCTGAGCACTTGTTACAGGTGAAATTTCCTTCCTGCCATCCAACCATCATTGTCAAAGCACCAGTGAAGGGAACTCAGAGCACTGACCCTAACTGTTAGCCTGGCTTCATCCTTTCTTCATCCGCCACCATACTCGTGATGGAAGCAGTGTTGTTGCCTTTATGCCAACTCTATGATACCAGTACCACCTGCCCAGTGTTAAATAATTGTAGAAATGTAAAAGGATAGGTTATAATTCAGTGTTAAGTGTCGTAGCTTCTATTTTGGTTTATGGTATACTAAGTCGTACATTAGGACACTGTATTTATGGCAGTTTCTCTTGTTCTGTTTGCACATATTTGCAGCCGTGTGGTATGTATGTTGTTGTAGGCTTGTACGCTGGCACGGCGCACTGCTGAAACATTCCTTAAGTACGTCCATCGTAGCGTCCATACACTTGGCATGCAGGTCACCCGCAATCCTGAAGTACAGGTTAAAGGTCAGTGGGCCTCTGTGTTGTTGAGTGGTCAGAAAAGTTGGTCATTTGTACACTGTGTCTCAGAAAAAATGTCACTACTTCACATTGCTATAACTTTGTCATGTGAACTGATTTTGATAATTTTTGGCAGAAATGTTACGAGAAAGTAAGCAATTCAAAACGTGTTTTATTTTCCCACCTCACTTAAATAGTGCTTCTGCACTACCTTGGGAAATAGGAAACTCGGAAATGGGGTCTTTTGTCTTTTTCACTTACATGCTGCATGCATCTACGGCATATACCGTGCTAACATGGTGTCACATGGTAGAAACTAGTCGGTGCATTTGTGGCTATGAAGGTAACCTGGCATTGCACTGACCATGCATTACAGACTTCAATGGTCTAACCACCTAGCTGTCTCAGATTCACCTGAAAAAGTTGCCATTAAAATGGTGCATATGTTTGTTGCAGTGACACTGGATCAGCTGCTGAAACAGGAAAACATCGTTTTGGAGTTTTGGACGACAAGAAAACGTCGCATCGATCAGTGTCAGCAGTACGTCGTACTTGAGACCAGTGCTAAGCAGGTATTATCACACACACGGCCGTTTTACGGCCCTTTTTTCCGGGACCACCGGGGTGAGCCGGTGCCAGAAGAGAACTTATGGACTTTATGGTGCAAGGGAAGATTGACAGAGGCAGACACAGAGACCATCCGGCTGGTCGCCACTCCATCCGGACTAACCAGTGCCGATGTTCACCATCCCCCCCATTTTTTACAGGCCGGATGCGCTTCCTGCTGCCCAACCAACAGTGTCAAAGCACTGAAGGCAACTAGTGCATTCGGATTAGGGAGAAGATGCTAGAGTTCTCCTCAACGGTGTTATCTGCACTGTCTCCGTACTGTATGTATGTATGTCGTTGGTGTTGTTAAGAGCAGCTGTGGCAGAGTGATTGTGGTGCTGGACTGAATGACCTGGGTTCAGTTCTTTCTGAGACTAGGTCTGTAGAGTCACTGACGGTGTCAGGAAAGGCAGAGTTGCTCCAGCACTGTGGAAATGTGCAACCTTAAAGGTTGGTGTGTCGAAGCCGTCATGTAGGAGAGTAATAAAGTACTGTTACGCGGCTTCATCTTTTCTTGTTGTCGTCATTTTGCGTACGTTGCCGTTGGGATTTGCAGAAGAGATACATAGGCAAACACCTACATAGCTGCTTTTGATGACAAATGTCCGTGCATGGTAGTTTGAATGACAGCTGTTTTGTGCAGTAAATGCTGCTGTTCTATGGAATTCACTGCTGTTGTCCTGCTGCAGATTTTGGATTGGATGCGTGACGTTGGCGAGCAGTATTTAGCCAGTCATACGACAGCTGGCAACTCCTTGGAAGAGACGCAGGCATTACTTCGTGAACACAACGAGTTCAAGTCAACATCGAAGGTAGAACTTACACAGCTTTTTGCTCACTGCATAATTTTGGCATGTGTGGTTTATGTTAATGTTTGTGAGAATTGTTAGTGATAATGATCGGTCTGTATAAGCTGGTGATTGGTTGGTTGTGTTTTAATGGTGCTTTTAACACAGATTAGGTCATATTGCGCCTGAAGCTGATGATTAGTTACACAGTTAATAGTTATCAACCTAAATTAGCTGTTGTTTAATTAAATTGTTTTGTCCTGGTATGATGACACTCGTCATCTATTTGCATGGGTTGTAAAGTCAGATTTGTGACAGGACTAACAGTAACACCACCACCACCACAACCGTTTTACGGCTCTTTTTCTGGGACCACCCGGGTGAGCCGGTGCCAGAAGAGAACTTCTGGACTTTATGGTGCAAGGGAAGATTAACAGAGGCAGACACACCGACCATCTGGCTGGGCGTCACTCCATTTGGACTAACCAGTGCCCACCTCCAATGTCAACCATTTTTTACAGGCCGGATGCCCTTCCTGCTGCCCAACCAACAGTGTCAAAGCACTGAAGGCAAACGAACTAACAGTAACGGTAAGCTTGAAATGATATTTCGGAATGGCCATAAACCAAAACGGCCACATCCATGATGGCCACAAAGCACACAATTACGGCCACATTAAGTGTCAATAATGGCTACACTGTAAGTCCATAACAGCCATTTCAGGAAGTCCGTAGCAGCCACAGTCATATAGCAGTACATTGAGTACAAGCCTTTCACGTGTATTTGTTAGTAAGGGCTGCATGTCTATGTTTTGGTGCTTGTGAAGGAGAACCGCGAGAAAGTCGCTCTGCTGCTTCAGTTATCCGACAACCTGATTGAGAAAGGACACACGCACACAGAAAACATTAAGTCGTGGGCGTCGCTGGTCGATCGTCGCTACAACGACTTCTCTGTGCGCATGGAGAAATATCGGGACAAGCTGATGTCAACGCTTGGCATTCCTCTCGACGGCAGTGGGGTAAGTGGCAAACAAGTTGCATAAATCTGTGGTGAAAGAAGAATAGCAAGCTATTTTTCTGATGTCAGCTATTTTGTCAGAATCTTTATGTCACTGTTGAAAAATATTGTAAGGAAATTTTTTGTGTGTCTGTATATTGACTAAATTGCTCATACGTTGATAGTTACATTTTGCGTGAGTCGTAGACAATGCAAAACATATTGTGGTCACGCGCGTCTGTGTGTGTGTCTGTCTGTCTGTGTGTCTGTCTGTGGCCGTACGCCCACACTACTGCATGAACCCAGATGTAACTTGGGGGCATGGTAGAGGATGCCCCCTAGTTGTGCACTATTGGGCGGATTTGCAAGTGATGCACCGGTTGCATTGCTATGGCAACATAATGCGAACCCTAGCTTACGCGGGGTGTGCGCTCGTTACTGATTAGTGACCGGTGGGTGACGGAGGCGTTCTGAACATTGCGTGCCGTATATCGCAAGTGGGCGTGGCTGGCTGGCCGGTGACTGGCCGTCGACGGGGGGCATTCTCAACATTACTGCGGCGGCCTGGACTGCGGGCTTCCAATGGTGGGTTCTGGCGACGTAACGCGAACGCAAAATGTTAGCGCGTACATGCTTGTACTCGCTGCATGCCTGGTTATTTTGCATTGACCATAGATAGTATATGTCAGTGAAAAGCTAGCGGATGAGTTAGCAGCTGAAGTTGTGCCGATTAAAATAGTCATTGAAAGTTTTGTGGTCATGTGATGATGTGAACAGAGTGAGAAAGATGATCGTCATAGTGACCCCAACCTTGAGGAGAAGCTGCAGCAGACAGCGAAGGCTCTTAATGAAGAGAAGCGAAAGTCTGCTCGTCGTAAAGAGTACGATCGGTTTTGTGCCTTTCTGCTATATTATTGGCTTGAGTATGATGTGTTTTAGTGGCATATAAATACACTGAATTGTATGTAGAAGTGCACCACATTTTGGAGAGGAAATTGTATGTTTGTATATGTTTTTTGTATTGTAATCAGGTTTATTATGGCTGAGCTACTGCAGACTGAGCGCACCTATGTGAAAGACCTGGAGACATGCATCAGGGTACGATTTGGCGTATTGTTAAAAATCATTTGTACATTTCAGCATTAGTGTTGAACATTATCGTAAATCTTTGCCACGTTGAAACACTGTTGGAATTTTTGCTGCTTAGGATTTTTACTACATATCCGATGCATGCATATGCATAGCATGGTATGTGGTGTTTGTCTGCCCATCACATGCTGGTGATTGTTTCGAAACAGCTAAACAGGTTGAGCTGGTTTTCATTGCATAGGCTGCCTGTGGCTTGTCCTACATCATGTTACAAGGAATTCTAGTATCTCCAAAAATAAGGATACTTTCCTCTGGAACGTTGTCCAACACTCTGACCTTAGCCAGTTTTTAGTTGTTTATCATGGAACGTTGGCCACTGCGAGTGTCATAAGCTTAGTTTGAATGTCACCAGTTTATCACACTCAGCATCCATCATTGTTTGCAACACGTTGGCCATGAAGCACAGTGTCTCGTGGTTTATCTGCGACAGCTGAGACTTGTATACATTATGACAGATAAGTCCTGTGCTTGTTTGTTGGCAGTGTTACATGAACGATATGACAAATGGTGGTGGGCTGCTGCCAGTGGGCATTGCCGGCCGCGAAGACGTTATATTTGGCAACATCGTCGAGATTCACGAGTTCCATAAAAAGTCGGTTGATTTTCTTTGACACACTTCTTTTAAATTTACATGCCTTAGAGAACGTATGTGTACAGTTTCAAGTCATATTCTCTGCTCTTCTGCTTCTCAGTTATTTTGCACATATTCGTAGTTTCACATGTTTGTCGTGTGTTACTTGCAGCGTCTTCTTGAAGGAGCTTGAGAAGTATGAGATGTTACCGGAGGACGTCGGGCACTGTTTCGTGACGTGGGTGAGTTTGACTGACTGATGGTTTTCAGAGAGCCGATGTTAAAGGTGCAACCATATCTTGAGTCAGGAGTCAGTTAGTGGTTGAAGAAACGATGAGTGATTCACTGGATTGGTGACAGTGGGCCATCTGGCCAGTCACCCACAGAATCAGGGGGGGAGGGGGCGACCACAGGTTCACACAGGACACCGAAATTGCCCTTAAACCGTTGTTTGTGTGTGTTTAAGTTTGACTGAGCTTTGGCTAATACTGGGCACTGATTGGCTAGAGTACTACATTGCTGTTGGACAGTCAGTGTAAATGGTGTGGCATCCCTTCCTCAAGAGGCTGTTGTTGGATCTAGAGAGGATGAGGAGGTCCAGTGGATGAGTTAGTGCTTTGAGTTCACTCCACAATTTTGACGCTGTCGATAGGGTGACGAGAAGTCATCCAACTTGTAAAATTCTACCGCTTTTATGACCACACATATACACCATTTTAACTGCTGTCTTCTAGGTGAACCCGAATTAGCCAGTTGCCTCGGATTGTTCCAGATGAACGTTGGAGATAAGCAATTAGTGAATTGAAAATATGACTTTAATTATGCTGTTTCAAGACATTTGTGAATAGAAAAGTAAAACTGAGCTTTTTGAGATGCTTCTTTAAACTCCACGGTTGTAAGCTGTAAATTGTGTAGCATAGTCACAAATCTAGCCCAACAACAGTCACTGTAGTGATAGTACCTACTTATGCAATAACTGCAACAGCTTCATTGAATGCAGTACTTATATGACTAAGTATGTGGTGCTAAAAAACATGATACCACTATGTATCCATTGTTATTCTAAACTGTTCATGCATTGCATGTGCCGACAGATGCTTTGATTTGTTTTTGGTGATATATCTGTTTGAGTGTTGCAAAATGTTTGGTGAAGCTAGTTGCAGATTTTTACAGCATCAGTATTTTGCTTTGCAGGCAGAGAAATTTTCCATTTATGTCAAATACTGCAAGAACAAACCAGATTCAAACCAGCTGCTCGTACAACAAGGAGGCACATTTTTTGAAGTGAGTCTTGTTGCTAAATATGTCATAATGTAGCTGGTTATATACAGGTGATGTTTGTGTCTGTGCATGTTTATGGCTTGGGTACTGGTGTGTCGTCGGATACCTGATGTAAAGGGAGCAACTTCCCTTATTTGAGGAGTCCGTGGCTGAAGAACGATGAGGTCCAATGATTGACTGTCCCAGTTGCAATCAGGAAACTTGCCGCTCTTTATGTTGATTCCAAAGTGGCCTTTTACTGACTTGCTGTAATTGCCTACAGTTTTCCTGTCTCAGTACTCCGCACCCGGTGGAAGGGAGACCTCACATGCCTTCAGTCCACTGAAACAACCTATAGCATTTTGCACAGAACGTCCATCGAGATCAGGGAGGCAGGTTGCTAGCACAGGTTCTGCCCAGAAAAGAACTGGCAAACAGGAGTGTGTATATGTGCACAGTGTGATGCAAAAATCGGAGCCACCGTCAGTTGAAAAGAGGTGTCACTGCACTCGTGCCCCGTAACTTCCCCAATTGCCGACCGCTTCTTGGTGTTCTTTCGTCGTGAGACTTGGCAGTCAGTTTGTAATGAAGTCATCAGTAGAGATCCGACCACAGCTTACAGTACTTTGTGAAATATTTGGCACATTTCTGAGTCACAGTGGCCAGTAAGATGGATATTTATGCGCCAGCCTGCATGTATGATTATAGATCGTCTGTGACAGTGGAAGCAAAATAACCACAGTATTGTACATAAACACTCATTTTATTGTTTGACCGTCATTTATTTCTGGATTTACTTCGTGTAGGGCTGGGTGGGTCCTCCAAAAAGAACCGTTGGAGCAGGTATTTTACAGGCCATATACCATTTATGTCTCTGAGCTGATGTCAGAGCAGTGAAGGGAATACTCTTCTATACACACACATATATTTAATTTGTGTGCTGTGATATGGCAGTAGTTTGCTAGTAATTTCTGCTTTCGTGTCTTCATTTCATAATTTTGGTTGGGCAACAGGAAGTCATCTGACCTTTAAAACTCCCTTTTGAGCTTGCACTAAAGGTGTCCCTCAGAAGTCTTATGGATGCTGGCATAACCTGTGGTGAGTGGGAACAATAGGCCAGTTGAAAGGAAACTGATATTGGTAGGTTGGTTAGCTGGTTGGTGGTTTCCCTTTTGTATTTTGTCGTGTTTACTAATTTCCTGATCAGTGCTTTATTCCACATGATATTGTGTGTTTCTATTGCACAGACAATAGAGCATGTTTGTCAGAACTCTGACTTTCACCATAATTCATATAGGAATTACATAGGGCTGCCATAAAAAGTAGCCACTGCTTGAGTGACCTCTAAATATTCATCAGTCAGGCTAAAATTTGGCAGATATATTAGCAGTCAGGCACAGAAGAGAACTGGGGTTGTGGAGGAATAGTTACTTGAAGTTCTTGTTTTTAAAACACACTAGTGTTTAGAGATACTATTAATAAACAGTGTAATTAAATTAAACTACAAAAAACCTGTCAAAACCCATCTTATCAAACTGTGGCACTGACAGCAATAATATTGTGTTAGTTATTGTAAAAGATGTTTAAAGTGTATTGCAGTAGAAAGAGTATATATTTTTATGCCATCATACCAGTGGGCAAAGAGGAGAATGGTCAGATGAATGTGCGACGTTAAGGTAATCGATAGAGTTCCAAGTAAAGAGTTGAGAGAGAGGCTAGGAATAGATGATATAATCTTGATACTACAGCATGTGTTGCAAAAAGAAGACACTGATTGGGTGAACAAATGTATGGAGTATGAAGCGGAGGGCTCCAGACCAAGAGTTAGACCAAAGCGGACGTGGAGAGAGGTTGTGCAAAAAGACTGTCAAGTACGTAAATTGAACAGGGAGGATGCTATGGATCGTAGTAGATGGAGGAAGCTGATAAATGAAGGTTGATGATCACGATAGGTGAATGTTTCTTCTAGTACCGGCTTATCTGGGTGGTACCGGACAAAGGGCTGTAAACGGTTATAGTAGTAGCAGTAGCAGCAGCAGCAGCAGCAGCAGCAGCAGTTAGTATGTTATCACACCACAGCATACTGTATGATACAGGGATTTAATGTAAGGATATTAATCATTGTGACTTAATTTTATTTGTGTGTCTGTTGATATTGTCGTACATGTGATGTGTAACTGTGTGTACGTAAGTCTTACTTTCATGATGTGTTTTCCTCCTGTTCATGTTTCCAGTGCTGGGTGAGTGCTCTTTACAGTCATATCACTTACACATATGATTGATGCAGTCATTATTAGGCCCACATTGCAGTACTATATTACGTAGACGCGGCCTATTGTTACAGATCGAGTAGCACGGTGTGTCTGTCTATCTGTCGGTCTGTCACAGTACTAGTGAGCCCTGCAAAAACGGCTGAACTGTGCCATTTGGGTTAAGGCCTTGGGTGGGCTTCAGGAACCATGTATTAGATGTGGATCTGGATTCCCCTGTAGGAAAGAGCAGGTTTGAGTGGGGAAGGGGCAGCCCATTGTAAATTATAGGGAATACCGTCCATGCACGGCGGCGATGCGGCCTGTTGTCAAATTATTTGACCACTTGTTTCATTCGCTACGACATCAAGTTGTGGTTTTCCCGCTGTTTGTTCTAGATATTTTTTGTCTTGTTTTTGTGTAGGAAGTACAGCAGAAACACCGGCTAAATGGTCCAATATCTTCATACCTCATCAAACCTGTTCAAAGGATAACTAAATATCAGCTGCTGCTGAAGGACCTGCTGGCTTGCTGTGAGGAGGGCCAGGGTGAGATCAAGGTAACTGCCGTTTGTTATCTGTTGACATAGAGGCGTCACTATTGGTTGACTGGCTTGGGTTGGCATGTCTGGCCCACCTTTGCCAGAGGGCGTTCCTGAGATTAATGCATATCCATTGACTAAGGTGTGTCGGTCAGACATGAAGCTTGCTGCTGTGTATGTTGATTCCAAAGTGGCCATTTACTGACTTGCTGTAATTGCCTACAGTTTTCCTGTCTCAGTACTCTGCCCCCCCCCCTCCCCGGTGGAAGGGAGACCTCACATGCCTTCAGTCCACTGAAACAACCTATTACATATTGTCCACCCCACTTTGTTAGACCCAGCAATGCCCGTTACACTACAACCCTGAGATAGCAGATAAATGCAAATTCTGCGTGTTTGCGTTTTAACTTTAATGCCATGAATTTAACATTACCGCTTGTGGTTCTCATTCTGACACATTTGTGTTTATTTATACTGCTTTGTGATGTCTTTCCTCTTCTGTCCCATTTTTGAATTTTCTTGCTTATATAATATTTCTTTCATATTCACCAGATTTGCAGTATGATATGGTAAGCTACTTAGCTGTTAAGTACATAATTAACTTGGGTTCATGGTGCTATCGCGTCATATTACACTTATGCACGAGGCTTTATGCTGTGAATTTAACGTCAGCTTGTGGTTCTAATTTTTGACATATGCCGTGCCAGAGTGTGTTCTCTAATTTTTCTTCTTTCTGCATTACCGTGTCATTTTGTTGATTTGTTAACAGGAGGGTCTTGATGTCATGCTGAATGTTCCAAAGCGAGCTAATGATGCCATGCATATGTCAATGTTGGATGGCTATGATGTAAGTTCTCGTTATTATTTCGTTATGTTGACTGTTTCTTAGATCACTTGTCACGTTTTTATCGAGTGCTGTTTTAGTGTTGCTTATAATTTTGTGCTAGATACAAGTATACTTGTACCTAGGGTATTCTTACTGGAGAACAGTGCCCCTTCCCTCGGGAGTTCAGTGATGGCTGAAGAAAAGATGAGGCTGGCTGGCGACTTTCCTGGTTGGAGTTATTGCTTTTTGTTTACTTGTCATTTGACACTGTCACAGGAGTGACAGGAATGGCATCCGGCCTCTAAAAACCTGTGCCACTTATCCACAGAGGTTATTTTCCAGAATGGGTTGAGGAAGAGGACCCCAGAGGAAGTAAAGTAGAGTAAAGTAAACGTAGATTTGTATAGCACTTTATCATGAGAAACTCATGTCTAAAGTGCTCAGGTATGGCACTTGTTGACGAGGGATCACACAGTTTTACCTGCCACCCACACGTTAATCCACAAGGTTAATGAACCATACCTGCCTTTACTCCCCAGCTGCAGAGCATCACCGCACTTTGGCTGGTACTATTTTTCCATCCTGCTAAGGGTAGAAGGCTGAGTTGGCCTGAATGGATGGTTACAAACCAAGGTGATTTACCCTCCCGCAGACTGTCACCCATCCCAGTGCTAACTATGCACTGACTAATTTGCTTTTGTGCGCCTTAGAAGCGTACTTACTTACTTACTTACTATTAACCGGGCCAGGCATACAGTAATTTCATTGATCAAGACCAATGCACTACCACTAAGCAAAGCTGCCACTCCACGGGTACACCTGGTAAATTGGCTGTTAAAACAAAGATGGAGGTAGTACGAGTATACTTGGCAGTGATGATGGAGAAAAATTTGTATGCTTATTTTTCATAGTTTGTCAGTCATTGCATGTGAATTTGTGTAGGGTATACTGGATGCCCTCGGTGAAGTTCTGTTGCAAGATAACTTCACCATTTGGGATCCGAAACAGTTGATCAAGAAAGGACGAGAGCGACGCTTGTTCCTCTTTGACGTGTGCTTGCTCGTGTCCAAAGAAGTGAAAGACAGCAATGGAAAGTCTAAATACATGTACAAGTTTAAGTTAATGGTGAGTATTGCCATTTATTGGCTGTGTATTTATTGTCCTTCTTGGTGATGGTTTGCTTCGGAGAAAGAGCATTGCAGTGATGTTAACCTGCATTCACTGCCAGCTGATTAGCCGGTCCATTACTTTTGGTTAAAACTGAGGTATTTTCAGTTGATCCAGGAAATGAGCATTCGTTTTTTCTTGGTATGAAAAAAGTTAAATGTCGTGCAGCAGGCGTCCTTCTGTAAAAACGAGAATCCTCTTTCTTTGATGCCATAACTACTGCTTTAACCATTGAATCATTGTACAGTTGACTGTGATTGTATGTTTAACTGATTAATTGAAGCTTGTATTTACTCCCCCCCAGGTGGGTGCAAAGCATTGCATTTTCTGTATCTGTCAGCTCTCATATCTCAAAAACCAAACCACTTGCCCATACTTCATGAAATTTTCTGTACATGTTACCGTGGCCATGGCTCAGTCCTTCTTTAATGACATTGCAATATGTAATGTACTTCGGTTTTGTGGATGACGTCATGTTTTCACATAATGGGCCAGATACAGATACAGGCCGTTGGCGAATTATTCACTATGACTTGCCGTGTGGTGTCAGGTGCGAAATCTGCTATCATTGATTGTGTTGTTCATTAAGTGCAGTCATTTTGTCAAGATCGCAAAGTACAGTTCATGGACAACAGAATATATAAGTTGGTTGTATTTTATTGAAGAATGTAGAATACAGAGGTGCATTTCATCTGCAAAATAATAAGTTTAATGATTATTTAATTAATTAGTCATCATTAGAAGTTGCAGCCTGTCATGCTGCTTATTGTTCAGTGTGCATTGAACTGTGCAATGCAACAAAGTATGGATGTGTTTGTGTACGACAGATGAACAAGATCGGCGTGACAGAACACATCGAAGCCGATGAGTGCAAATTTGCATTGTGGGAAGGCACTGTTGCACCTATATCGGATTACAAGCTCATACTGCGGGTATTTTTTTGTGCAGTGATATTCTTGAATAATAATTTAAATTTGTATAATTCAGATTTTAAGGTATATTGTACAGTAATTAATCGGAGGCATTGATGAAGTGTAATTCATAGCCATGACTCTGTAGTAATGTAATGTAAAACGTAGATTTATATAGCGCATCATTGCTAAAGCCTCTAATGCGCTGAATACACTAGTACTCTGAGAAGAGGAATGTTTTCAGAAGATGGGCAAAAACAGCAGAACTGGAAGAGGGATCACGTAGACGTTTTGGCAGTGAGTTCCACGTCGACGGACCAGCGACAGCAAACGCCCGGCCGCCATATGTGGTCCGCCAATGTGGCGGCACTGTCAGTTGATAGCTGGCAGCGGAACGAAGATGCTGTCGTGATGCGGTCTCAGAGACTGGTGACCAGTGTACCGCCAGATACTGTGGAGCAGTGCCGTCCTGGCATCGGCGCATCATCATACACAGTTTGTAC
>Ga0056108_1000403_pt1 | contig 13049 bp, 12 predicted proteins | sample WorMetG1BERMUDA1_FD_83875 | JGI IMG/M metagenome (GOLD analysis project Ga0056108, IMG submission 83875) | Marine gutless worms symbiont microbial communities from Max Planck institute for Marine Microbiology, Germany - Inanidrilus... ... | reverse complement strand
GGGTTGGGGTGGGGGGTCGCCAGGAAAAGACTACTTCGTAAAAACGATCTTGCCTTCCGGCAGCAGGTAGAGGACCAGGGCCTCGCCGTCGGTGACGGTCGGAGAATGGGCCGAACCCGGATCGTTGACGCACCAGCCGGCGCCATTACCGTCGAACTTGGCGTCAGGCGTCATCGGCATGGTCATGCAGACCTCGCCCGTCGGGTGGGAATGATGGGGCCCGACGACATCACGCAGCTGGACGACGTCGACGCTCAGGTTGTGGGTTTCGGGACCGGGTTCGATGACGCGGCCGAACTTCAGGCCATCGGGTCCCTGATTGCACATCCAGCCGGCTTCGATGGCTGCGTGACAGGCCCGTTCGATGCCTTTGAAAACGTCACCGTCAGGCGGATAGGTCTCGTTCAGAACGATGGCCAGGTTTTGGTCGACGGCGCCGGCGGCGATGGTCTCCATCACCGGCATCATCAGGCCCTGAAATTGCTGTTGGTTCATTGTTCACTCTCCCCGATTTTCGTTCTCGCGATGGTCCGGCCAAGGGCGTTTTTCTGTGACCGGAATATAGGATCCCGCCCGGAAATGCCAAGGGAACGCCTTACGGCCCCCAGGAGACCGGTTCGACCGGGGGGCAGATGTTTTCAATAACCCCACAGTGTCCCTGGCATTGACCCGGGCCTAATTACGCATTATAGTACCGAATTATTTATTTAATCCAGCGGCTCTTTCGCACGGCACTCACGGCCAGGGGAGGACAACATGCCCGCCGAGATCGATTACACGCTTCGTGGCTTGAAGCCCGACGACCTGGAGATGGTCGCCGATATCGACGCCCGAATTACCGGACGACAGCGCCGCATGTTCTTCGAGAAACGCCTGGAGGCGGCGCTCAGCGATGAAAAGGGGTTCATTTCCGTGGCTGTCGAGGGAAACGACGGCAAGTTCGCCGGGTTTGCCATCGCGCGGCTGCAAGCGGGCGAATTCGGAGCCGAGGGCCGTGTCGCCGTCGTCGACGTCATCGGGGTTGATCCAGCCCGGCACAACCTCGGTATCGGCCGTATGCTGCTCGACGGCATTTCCGATTATGCTCGCAAACGGGACATCGATGAAATCCGTACCCAAGTCGACTGGGCGGACCGTGATCTGTTGTCTTTCTTTTCGAGCGCCGGCTTTTCGCTGGCCCACGACCGGGTCTTCGAACGCCCGACGACGCGTGTCTTGTAACCAGTCTTGTAACCAACCTTTTAACCAGCCCTGTAACCAGCCCTGTAACCAGCCCTGTAACCGGCTCATTCGACGAAGGAACAGTCCATGACCTATCCACCGGAACCCGATTTCGGCGGCCCCCGCATGGACGCCGACATGCCCGATTACAGCGATCCCGGCGGTGACGATTTCGAGTCCTTGTCGCGGGATCGCGTACCGTTGCGCTCAGCTGTTCCGGCCGACCTCGAGGCCATCCTGCGCATCGACCGCAAGATCACCGGCCGCGAGCGGCGCGCCTACTTCGAGGCGAAGATGCGCGAAGTGATGGGTGAGACCGGCGTTCGGATTTCGCTGGTCGCCGAGCTCGACGGCGACGTCGTCGGTTTCGTGATGGCCCGGGTCGACTACGGTGATTTCGGCCGCGCCGAACCGGCCGCCGTCATCGATACCCTCGGCGTCAATCCGGCGTTCACGCACCACGGCATCGGATCGGCCCTGCTGTCGCAATTGTTCACCAACCTCGCCGCGCTACATGTGGAAAGCGCGCGCACCCGAGCCCGTTGGACCGACTTCCAACTTCTCGGTTTTCTTGAAGAAAGCGGCTTCCAGCCTGCCCAGCAACTGGTTTTGAGAAAGAAGCTATAGTAACCACGCTTTAGGCGACCGACCGATTCCCTTTGACATCCGATGCCGGTGAGGCCCCGCTCGACAGGCCGTAAGGAACCCGGTCGGTCAGCTTCCAGGGGTCGGGGATGATCACCTTGCCCGGCTTCGGCAAGCGCACCAACCCTTCGGTCTTCATACGGCTGAACTGCCGGCTCACAGTTTCCGACTTGAGGCCCAAGTGATCGGCGATGTCTTCGCGATTCATGGGGAGCGTCAACGCGACGCCGAATTCCGATGCGGTGCCGATGCGTCCGGCGAGGTCGAGCAGGAACAGACGCATCCGTTCCTCGGCGCTCAGCCGCCCCAGCAACAGCGCCTGCGCCGTCATGCCTTCCAGATTTTCGCGCGCCACGGCGAGCTCCCACTGATTGACGCCCCTGTTCTTCTCGCGGCAGCGCCCGAAGAAACTGCGTTCGACCAGATAGAGGATTCCGTTGGTGATGGCGATGGCCTTAACCCCCAGATCATGGCTCGGCAACTGAAGGACGTCGCCCTTGAAACTGAATCCGAGCACCTGGCGCCGGCCGTCGTCGAGCGACCATTGAATGCGGACCGACCCGACCGCGACGACGGCGATACGGTCGGCCAAGGCACCGTTGAGTTCCAATTGGCTTCCGGCGCGGAATTCCCGCTGGATGACGACGTCGCCCATGCCGCTGACGGTCCGGGGCGCCATGCCATTGAATACGGCGCAGTCGAGAACACGGCAGGGTATGCAGGAGCCTGTCAGGGAGTGGCTGCTATCGTTTGAGAGCGTCGGATACCGCATGGCCCTTACTCCTTGGAGCCAATCCAGCACCATAACGATTCTAACAAACAGACCGGGTACGGTAATTGACCTAGGTCATTATTTTTGCTGCGCTGCAAAATACCGCTCCTCTCACCAGTTCCAATATCCCGGTTCTGGTGTAATTTGACTGTGGTAAGATCAATGACGCAGGTGCTCACCGCCTAATGACGACCCGGTGACGGGGCACCGCCTGAGACTTCGTTTGCAGTCTCCCGGCAAGGAGCGGATGGCGCGACGGTACGCTGCATGTCCGAACGATTACAATTAATCGACAACCGTCAATCCGCGTCGACGGTCGGTATACCGTCGTTGTCGGATCACCGATTCCGGATCAGGCGGAATGGATCGGTTCGGTCGGCAGGGCGACGAGAAAGACCGTGCCCTCTCCAGGCCTTGTATGGAAATCGACGCGGCCGCGATGTTGATCGACGATACGCTTCACGATCGCAAGCCCCAGGCCGGTTCCGGTGGTCCGCGTCGTGAAGAACGGTTCGAACAAGAGCTCCCGTTTATCCGCCGGTATGCCCTCGCCGTCATCGACCACTTCGATCACAACTTCGTTTCCCAGGTCGGAGGCCACAACCCGGGCCGCGAACCGGATCGAACCGCCTGGCTTAATCGCCTGAACAGCGTTTTCGATCAGATTGCGAAACAGGCGAATCAATTGCGTACGGTCGCCCCAAACCGCAGGCAAGGGCGACGGGGCCGATCTCGACGTTTTTGTCCGCGGCTTTCAACTCCACTGAAATCGCCGCGGCATTCAGTATGCTGGTCATGTCCTGCCAGTCGAAGTTCGGCTCCTCGGGACGGGCGAAGGTCAGCATGTCCGACAATACCGCTTCCATGTATCCGATCTGGTCGTTGGCGAGACCCCATTGCAGTTCCCTTTGGTGGCCCGGGTGACGGCAACTGCTTTCGAGCGTGTGCAGGTTGACCTTGACCGAAGAGAGGGCATTGCGCAGGTCGTGAGCGACCATCGCAGCCATGCGACCGACGATTGCCAGTTCCTTCGTGCGCGCCGCCTCCTCGAGTGACTGGATCATGCGCTTCAACGCTTTCGCCAGCGTCCCGATTTCGTCGTTCGAGGCCACCGATACCTCGACTCCTTCAGCGCCGACGGCGATCTTGTCGGCCGTCCGGGTCAACAGGGTCACCGGGCGCGTCAGAAAAGCGGTCGCCCCGCCGATGGACACACCGAGGAAGGCGCAAATTCCAAGTAGGGTGATGTATAGGTGATCACGCAGGTCGTCGCCCGATTTCCGGATCAGGGTCTGCGGCAACACGTTGCCGATCACGAACGTGCGAAAGCCATCCTCCTCATCCCAGGCACCAGGGAAGTCGACCCGGGCGACCGAAACGATATCGGTGCTGGATGCGAAAGAGAATACGGAAGGGTTGCCCGCATCGCGCATCCACTCCCCCCATTCCTTTTCGATGGCGTATTCGTCCTGGATTCTATCATGGCGTCCGAATTCGAAGGCATAGGTCCGCGAGGTATCGGGGTGATAGAGGAATTCTCCGCCGCTGTCGGTCAATACGGGGAATCCGCCGGGACCGGCGGCGACGATATCTCCGAGGAGAACGTTCATGTCGATATTGATGACGATGATCGCGACCAAATTGCCCTGCGAGCTGAAGACGGTTGTCGATATCCGCAACACCGGTTGGTGCGGTTCGACGATCCTTCCGTGCTCCCGGTTCAGATCGAGCTTCGATACGTAGGTCTGATTTTCGCCGAGGCTCACGGTCTCGCGGAAATAATAACGATCCTCCTTGCTCTGCAGCCGGTCGACCGGCACCGGGTGAATTCCGTTCTTGTCTTGATTGACCCGAACAAGTTCCCGCCCCTGGTCGGCTATACCGATCAGGCGAACCTGGGTGTAGTAGGGTTTCTCCGCCATCACCGTCTGGAAGACGCGTTCGAGTTCCGCTCCGTAGGTCGCCTTATCGTCCTCGGATGTCGCCTCTGAAAGCCGCCGCGCCGCGTCAACGTTGGCGAGGAGCAAGGCATCGGACTTCGCCGCGTCCACGTGCTCGGTCAATATCGACGCCTCGCGATCCGCTTGGCGCTCGGCGGAATCAATGGATTGTTCGGTCAACAACCGGGTCGTCTGATCGACCGTGTGGACGGCGACGGCAGCGAGCGTCGCGACGGCGATGACGAAGGTAAAAGCGAAGATCTTGTGGGACAGTCTCATCTCGAGGACCTTGGTTCCTCCCGGCCAATTGTTGCACCGTCAGGGGAGCAGCGGCACAATGCAGTATAACACCGGCTCTACGTTAGTCGTTGCAACGCGATCGGGGTCTCAACTCGCATGGCACGCATTCTAATCACCGACGACGACGACGCCATACGCCGGTCGCTGGAATTGCATTACCGGGCCAAGGGGCACGAAATCGTTACGGCGGCTAATGCCTCGGAAGCCTTAGACGTCGTCGACGCCGATCCACCGAACGTTGTGATCTCCGACATCCGAATGCCTGGCGAGGACGGGCTTTCGCTGTTGAAGCGGATACGCGGTTCCCACCCGGACGTACCGGTCATCATCATGACCGCCTATCACGACCTGGAAACGACCGTTTCGGCCATGCAGGGCGGCGCCGTCGACTACGTGCCGAAGCCGATCAACGTCGCGGAAATGGATACCGCTCTCGAACAGGCCCTCAACCACCAGGATGGGTGCGCGTCCGAAGGGGACGGCGACAGCGACAACACCCTGATCCTGAAACCGGACGATGGATCGACCGTCATCGTCGGCCATTCCCCGGCCATGCAGAACGTCTTCAAGCAGATCGCCCTCGTCTCGCAAAGCCGGGCCACCGTCCTCATCGAAGGTGAGTCTGGAACCGGCAAGGAACTGGTCGCCCGTGCCATCCATCAGGCCTCCGCCAATTGCTCATCGCCGTTCATGGCCGTGAACTGCGCCGCACTGGTCGAGAACCTACTGGAAAGCGAGATGTTCGGGCACGTCCGGGGCGCCTTCACCGGAGCCGTTTCGACGCACAAGGGAAAGATCGAGATGGTCGGTTCGGGGACGCTGTTTCTCGACGAAGTCGCCGAGCTTTCTCCGGCCATGCAAGGAAAGCTGTTGCGGGTCCTGGAAGGGCGCGAGTATTCGCCGGTCGGCAGCACGGAAACCAAGAGAAGTGATGCCCGGCTCATCGCCGCGACCAATGCCGATCTCACCGAACGGGTCGCCGAGGGACGGTTTCGCGAGGACCTGTATTACCGTCTGAAAGTGATGCTCATCCGTACGCCACCCTTACGCGCCCGGCGAATCTGTGTGCCGCCGCTGACCAATCACCTGTTGTTGCGTATCAACCGGGACCTGCAGCGGCGGATCAGGGGGGTCACTTCGGACGCCATGGACTGCCTGCTGGCCTATCCGTGGCCGGGCAACGTTCGCGAACTGGAAAACGTGCTCATGAAATCCGCGGTCCTCGAGCGGGGCGCCATGATTTCGGCACCGTCCCTGCCCGAAGATATTCGCGAGTTTTCAGGACCGCCGGACCTCGCCGACGAAGAGGAGGGTGAGATCCCTTCACTAAAGGAAATCGAACGCCGTCATATCCTGCATGTCCTGAACCATACCGACTGGCACAAGGGACAAGCCTGCGAAATCCTCGGCATATCCAGACCCAAGCTGCAACGCCACATTCAGGAATTCGGGCTCACACCGGATTAAACGATTCGTTCAATCCGCATTTCCGCATTTCAACGAATCATTCACTTGCCGCCGCATCGCCAGCACGAATGACGTTTGGCGCTAATGCCAACACGCTGAATTTCCGTACTTAATTTACGGAATTGGCGTCGCCGCCATTCTACCGAATTTGGCATGCCTATTGCGTGATATTTAGCGGCTCAACGTTTCTCATGGTCAGGGGGAGTTTCGTCATGATGCGGATTTTCATTACGGCATTGGCGCTGATCTTGTGGTCCGGCTTGCAAGCCGAGGCTGCGGTTCCGGAGAAGGTCTCTGCCGCCGCCGCCAAAGAAAAAGGCTGTATTTCCTGCCACGAGGGTATCGAGGATATCCGCGAGGAAGGCAGTGAAATGCTCAGTCAGGTCAAGCAGATCTCCGAAGACAACGGCGATCCCGGCGGTTGCGTCGCCTGCCATGGCGGCAACCCGCAGGGTTTGACCGCCGAGGACGCCCACAAGGGCGCGCCCGTGGACCTGGCCGAAGGCAACGGCCCGCAAACCTTTTATCCGGACCCGGGCAGCATCTGGATCGCCAATCGCACCTGCGGCCAGTGTCACGCCGAATACGCCTATCGGCTGGAACGGGCCCTGATGAACACGGAAGCCGGCAAGATCCAGGGCAACCTGCACACCTTCGGCATTCCGGCCGTGTTCAATCACCGTGTTCCCTGGGGTAACTACGACGTCGTCGACACGGACGGCACGGAGCCGAGCGTCGGTACCGACGTCTACAAAAAGTACATGACGGAAATGATCGGGGACTTTCCCAATCAGTTCCCGAAATCTCTGAAGCAGGTTCCCCAGCCCACGGTCGAGGAGATCGAGAAAGATCCCAAGCTGTCCGGTTTCACCTACCAGCGCCAGCAATGCCAGCGCTGCCATACGGCGATCAAGGGCCGCGAAAAGCGCGGTGACTACCGCGGCATGGGCTGCTCGTCCTGCCACGTGCTGTACGGCAACGAGGGGTATTACGAAGGCTCCGACCCGACCATCGACAAGAACGAAAAGGGGCACATGCTGCGCCACCGCATCCACGGCACACGCAAGGCCGGCGGCGGCATCCCTGTCGAGACCTGCAACTCGTGTCACAACCGCGGCAAGCGCATCGGCGTCACCTACCAGGGCCTGATGGAATTCCCCTACGGCAGCCCCTACAACGCCAAGGGCAAGAAACAGCCGAAACTGCACACCAAGCGTTATCTCTTCATCTCGGACGACCTGCACCACCAGATCCAGAGCCGTCCGGGCAACCCGAAGGGTGGCTTGCTGTGCCAGGACTGCCACACCTCCATCGACATGCATGGTGACGGCAACATCTTCGGTATCACCCTGGCCCAGGTCGAGATCGAGTGTCAGGACTGCCACGGCACCACCGACAAGTTCCCCTGGGAACTGCCGATCGGTTACTCGGAAGAGTTCGGCAGGGATCTTGCGCAGGATGCCCGCGGCCTGTCGGACGAGCTCTCCGACGAAACGGAGACTTTCGCCACCGTCTATGAGCCGCGCGAAGGGTACCTGCTGACGACCCGTGGCAATCCCTTCGGCAACGTCGTCAAGGACGGCAACAAGGTGATCCTGCATTCGGCCACCGGCAACGATTTCGAGGTGCCGGTTCTGAAACAGATCCGCATCGACGACACCTGGAAGAGTGCGGACGCCATGGTCGCCATGAGCCGTGTCGAGAAGCATGGCGAGAGCCTTGAGTGCTACGCCTGCCACGCGTCCTGGGTGCCACAGTGCTACGGCTGTCACGTCAAGGTCGACTACGGCCCGGGCAAAGACGGCAAGCCGCTGATGGACACCGACTGGATCGCCGGCGGCTCAAAGCGCACGCCCGACGGCCAGACCGCCGAATCACCGCTCGGCACGCACGGCATCAAGAGCCCGGGCAAGGTCTCGGAAACACGCTCCTATCTTCGTTGGGAAGAGCCGGTGCTCGGCATCAACGGCGAGGGCCGCGTGACCCCGCTGATGCCCGGTTGCCAGGTCGTCTACACGGTCATCGACCGCAAGGGCAAGACCATCGCCTTGAACCAGACCGGCCGGTCGACGGACGAAGCCCGTCAACTCGGTCAGGACCGGGTGCCGCTCGGCATCGACATGGCGCCGGTGCAGCCGCACTCGGCCCAGCGTAAGGCACGGACCTGCGAGAGCTGCCACAACAACCCGAAGGCTCAGGGTTACGGCATCTCCGGCGGCGTCTTCCAAACCCGTTACACGGAAGACGTGGTCGAGGACCTGATCGACCAGAAGACCGGCAAGGTTATCCCGGTCCGCCATGTCATCCAGATCCCGAAGATCGAAGGCATGGATTTCGACTGGTCGACGATCATCGACAAGACCGGCCAGCAGACACAGACAGTCGGCACCCACTGGCCGCTGTCGCGTTCGCTGACCAAGGAGATGCGTGACGGCATGGACCGCACGGGGCTCTGCATGGGTTGTCACCGCGAGATGACCAATGCGGAACTGTGGGCCAAGGTCTCGGAGCCCGGTGTCCTCAGCGACGCTCAGCACATCGAGCTCATGAACAAGATGATCCAGGCCTACGCGAAGACCAAGAAGTAGGGCAGGAATGTGGGGCGCCCGATTCTCCGGGCGCCCCGTTCCACTGATCCGTTTCCGTGCTCCGGCCGGAAGCGGATTTTTTTGGCACACAAGTGAACCGAGTTTCGTTGCCGTCGGGCCGAATTCGGGTGAGAATTCAACCATGATCCGTCCGTTTACAGCTCTCGTCGCCCTATCGGTCCTGCTATCGATCGCGGGTCTGACGACAAACACCCCATCGGCGGCAGAGGACAAGCCGACGCCCTTCGCCGATCCGAAGGAAAAGGAAAAGGTCAAAAAGGCCCTTGAGGCCCTGACCGGAAAACAACCCAAGAAGATGGGTGCCCATCGGCCGCAGGACCCGCATGCGAAACTCGGCCCCGACCGCCTGATCCAAGTCGCCCTGCAACACCTGGACGAGGGCCGGGCGCAACACGCCATCGACACCCTGACCGACGGTCTAATCCGCCATCCCGGGCAACCCGACATGCTGACCATCCGCGGCAGCCTGCTGTTGCAGCAGGGGCGTACGGCCGACGCGCTCAGCGATCTGGAACAGGCGGCCAAGGCCGCGCCCGACAACCCGTCCATCTACATCAACCGGGCCCAGGCCTTCCGGCGCTTCGGCAATACGACCAAGGCCATGGCCGATCTCGACAAAGCCATCGAGCTCGACCCGGATTCCGTTGCGGCACGTTTCAACCGGGGCTCCATGCATTTCAACGCGCAACGCTTCGACCAGGCGCTGATCGACTCCGAGCGCTGCATCGCCGTCGATCCGCATGCCCCGCCGCCCTATTTCAATCTCGCTATGACCCGAGAGCAGCTTGGCGATACGGACGGCGCCATCGCCGACCTCAAACGGTTCCTGGAATTGGCCCAATCCGAAGACTGGCGCGACATCGCCGAGAAGAAACTGGCCGAGCTTTCGAGCACCGGAACGCCCGGCGAAACCCCCGACGAAACACCCGGCAAGGCGAAGGAGTGAGGCGGTGAGAGCCCATCGGATCGCCGCCGCCCTGGCCATCGTCCTCGGCCTCGCGGGAGCAGCTACGGGGACGGCTGCGGGCACGGCCGCGGTGCCGCTGCCGACGTTTCAGACCCTGCTAGCGGAATCCGGTGTCTCATTCACGCCGCCGGCCGGCTTCGACGATGTTGATGTACCGGTGATCGAGCGCTTTCCCTTCGACCGGGCGATGCGCGAGAAAGGCGGTGCCATGAAGGTGCTCTATGCGGTCCGTCCGATCGCGCGCCTCGAGATCGAATACAGCGACCCACACAACTCGGCGCCCAATCCCAACCATATCTTCCCGCTGATCTTCGAATCGCTGACCGGCGTCTTTTCGGCGGGCGGCCGCGCCCCGTCGCGCCAGTTTTCGGCCTCGGCCGCCAGAAAGCGCTTCAACGCCGACTGGGCCAGCGCCACCACCTTCGATGTCGATCCCGAGATCGATCCCGACTACCGACTCGGCTTCCTGATCGGCGCTCACAAGAACAACAAGGCCGATATCTACACGCTGTTCCTCTACAACGACCCGGAAATGGCGAAGAAGCGGATCGACGGTTTGATGAAAAGCCTGGTTTTTCAAGCGGGAGAATGAACGGCGGGGGATTGAGCGTCGGGACGATGGCCGTCCGATACCTTTATGGCCGCTGGGACCGCGAATCCGACGTCGGCATCAGGCCCATGCGACACCGATTAGCATTACTTCTCCTTGCCGGCCTGTTGCTGACGGCCTGTGGTTCGCTGACCGATCTTCTCGCCTTTCATCCCGACGACTCCTACATCTTGCCGTCGGAAGCCCTACCGCCGGGTACGGACGAGGTCTTCCTCGAGACGGAAGACGGCATCCCTATTCAGGCCCTGCACCTTCGCAACCCGTCGTCCGACACCGTCACCATCTATTTTCATGGCAACGCCGGCAACATCTATCACCGCCTGGACGACTACCGGCGCTTGCGCCGGTTGGGCACCAGCGTCTTCGCCGTCAGTTACCGGGGATATGCGAAGAGCCGGGGCTGGCCCCATGAAGCCGGGATCTATCGCGATGGGAAAGCGGCGCTCGACCACGTGACGACGGTGATGGGGATCCCTGCGTCGCGGATTTTCGTTCTCGGGCGCTCCATCGGTTCGACCGTCGCCACCGACTTGGCCCAGGACAAGGATATCGCCGGCCTGATCCTGGTTTCGCCCTTGAGCAGCGCCCGCGACCAAGCCGAGGCGATGGGATTGGCCTTTGCCGCGCCCCTGGCCGGAGAGGCATTCGAAAACGGCGAGAAGATCAAACGCCTGAAAGCACCGCTCCTGGTCATACACGGAACCCGCGACCGGACCGTGCCCATCGGCATGGGCCGCAAGGTTTTTGACGCGGCGACCGGTCGGAAGTTTTTCCAAGAAATCGAGGGTGCCGGCCACAACGACCTGTCCACGCGCTATGGGGACAGCTACTGGACGGCCATTGCGGCCTTTATGGGGCCGATCTCGAAACGCCGATAATGCCCCAGTCGTTGTTGTCTGCTTCCGCCGCGAGGAAACGGTTCAATGCCGGCTGGGCCATTGCTAACAGTCTCGACGTCGACCCGGAGATTGTGCCTCAATAGAGGTCCTGAATGTTGAACCCAAGCACAGCGGATCGACCTTCAATCACACCGACCTGAAAGGTCAATTTCTTGTTGGTGAGACCCGGTTTTTTCCAAATCAAATTTCCGTTATCGGCAGCCTTGGCCACCCCGTGTTAAATGGGGTGAATCGTTTGTCGTTTCAAAACGTTATATGAGCCGGTCGCGGTCGCCTCAGTTCGCCGAGCGTACCCTTTCGGCGAGGATTCGCCGGGCCGAGCGCAAGCCCTCGGTTTTCGACATTCCGGCCTTGATCCGGGAGTCGTAAAGGGTCCGCAGAAAAAGCCGATCGTAAACGGAGAGGTCCGTCACCTTTTTCCCTTCCGAGAAGATGGAAGGCCAGCGGACGCGGACATCGTTGGGAAGACCGAGAGCCTGCGTCATTTCCTCGAGAAGGCAGTGACCAATCTTGTTATCGCCGAGTTCCGCATTGACGACGATCACGGCACGATAGAGGCGCCCGTTTTCCTTGTTCGGCCATGACGCGAAATAACACCCGCCTTGAGACGCCATGCGCGCCGCCAGCTTGGGGTCGAGGTCGGCCAGTGCCGGATTGGACATCTGGTGGCGGGGAACGAAATTGATGACGAAATTAGCCGTGTCACCGACCGCTTCGGCATCCTCCGTCGGCAATCCGGTCAGTGCGGAGAGCGTGTTCAGGTGTGTTTCGACGCTGCTAACCTGCTGATCGGTAACCGGAATTTGCTCCATGATCGACCGCTGACCGCCGTCGGCAGTATCAATGAAGCGGTCGCGAAAGCTCCGGACGACGACGCGGAGCGGCGTTTCCCATTTCCACACCCGACTGCGCCCCGTGAGGTTGTCGAACTCCTGAAACTCGGTCCCGAATACGACTGTCTCGAAGGCCCGGATGAGCTCGCCGATACTGGGGGCTGCGTCGGCGGGCGAGGAAGTGCTCTGGGCCTCGGCGTCAGCAGCAGTGCAAGACAACGCCGCCGCCAGAAATGCACAGGCGAGCCATCCCCGGGACCTTGCCTTCCGCCCTTTGATCACAGTCATGATCCCGTCGACGTCAAGACCGTCCAGGATTTCAGCATTCGCTCAGCGATGCGGTTAAATATGGGGTATACATCGACGGGGGCCGTGTAGGACCAAATGTGAGCGATCGCCTGGAACGGCCGCGGGACGACGACGATGCGCCTCTGGAACCTCTGGCCGGCGTGGACGTATGACATGACCACTTCGCGGCCATTGAGTTTCAGATCATCCCGTTCGTAGACTCACGGCCTGTCCTCGAGATAGACGAGTTTGCGGACGGTTCCCGCTAGATAGTTCCGCAGGTCCGCCAGCGCCATACGTGCGGCATCTTCCGAATCTTTGGCACCCCTGGGGGCAACGTTCTGCACACTGACGATGGCGGAATATCCGGCACTACCCTGATATCGTTGATAAACTCGTCCGAAAGAGTGTTTTGGGCGTCCGCTTCTATTAAGAGCGGACGTTTATTCGCCGCCACTGGCAGATGCTGCGGCGGTTTTTGGCTTTGGTTGGCGGTTT
>Ga0056108_1000400_pt1 | contig 13287 bp, 9 predicted proteins | sample WorMetG1BERMUDA1_FD_83875 | JGI IMG/M metagenome (GOLD analysis project Ga0056108, IMG submission 83875) | Marine gutless worms symbiont microbial communities from Max Planck institute for Marine Microbiology, Germany - Inanidrilus... ... | reverse complement strand
TCAACCGGGTACGTTTTCTAGCCTGAACGCATTGATCTGCAGAGAACTGAAAACAGTGAAATTTGTACAGTGCTCTGTAGGTGTTTAGATACACAGGATACTACAATTGCAGTATGTGTATTTGGTGCTTTAACGCTGTTGGTTGGGCGACAGGAAGCACATCCAGCGTGTAAAAAACTTGTTCCGCTAATCCAAAAGTAGTTTTTTGGAGATCTGGACTAACTGGAGGTAACCAGAAGACTAGGCCTTACTCACTCACTGCTACACATGACCAGCTGAGGGTCGTAGTGACCTCCACATTGGCCGCTCCATGGCTGTGATCCAAGCTGCATTCACAGGTTGCCCCAGGTCCTCCTCTACTTGCTTGAGCCACGGTCGACATGGTCAGCCAGGTGGGCATCTCCAATCTGGTGCAGGAAAACTAGGTCAGTTAAACAACACTGAAAGCAACAATAACAACAACCATAGATATAATATTAAATATTCTCTAGATACATGACTTGCCAATCAAACACCAGCAAAGGGCATGGTCACGATCGTCTGCCGACTTGAAATACGAAAAATGGTGCAATGTTAATTAGTCAGCCAGTCACTAGCTGTTTAACCAATCACAGCAAACTTTGCCTGCTCAATAACCAATCATGTTGGATTTCCATTATTGACTTCAGTGGCAGCCATCTTTCGGTTTCGAGTTTTCAGTGTCTTCAGCTTTGATGACAAGTGGTGACCCTGTGACAACAACCGTTTCATGCCCATTAAGCAAGTCAACCTGTGTTAGCTGGCACCTTCAGTGAAGAACAGGAGGATTTTGTTGGAGAAAGGGTTTCACTGCCCACATGCCGTTGCTGACGACAACTAACACATTCAGATTAGGGAGAAATGCTAGAGTTCTCAAAGGTCTCTATACCGTATATTACAAAACTGAAAGTGGCAGTATATTAAGGTAAGTTTACATTCCATGTAGGAGTGGTGTTCTGATAGGTTTTATATCAGAACATTGCTTGGTGAAATATGGTATGATTGAATTAATGTTGAGGTGGTACTGAAATTTGGACTTTTTAGTTTGTTGATGTGATCTGGTGATACGATAAATTGCAGAATTTAAGATATGTCTAAGTGAGATCGAAAGGAAGATACTTAGTTTGCAGATGAGTACTTTTTTGTGGCAGGAACCGCTGCATGGTCGTAACTTTACGTTCTGGGAATGGTTCTACTCCATTTTGAAGCTGACAAAAGACTGGCTGCAGGGACCGTGGAAAGAAAGGTAAGACATGTTTTATATGGATTTTTGTTCTGAAGTTGAATTCGTTTTCAGTTTTGTGTACTGGAATTCAAATTCAGGCATTTTGTGCTGCCATTTGGGCATAAAATAGATTCATGCCTGCAGAAGTACTGCTGTAACAATCAGCAGAGGTTTCTTTGTTATCCTTTTGTGCCTTCACAGACTGGGACATGGATGAGATCTTCTGTGCTCATCAGCTTTCTTGAGTTCTTTTGTCATATTTTGTCTGTTATGGTTTTTATGGTAGATTAAGCTGCCTCTACCAATCAGCCAGCCAAGGTGTGCTTCATAAATGCCCATTACATGATTGTGTAGAGGAAATGTGATTGTTATTATTTTATGGTGCAGGTTGATTCATGGCTTTGTAAGCAAGCAGTTGGCGCAAGAGTGGCTGATGAGGAGTCCAAGTGGCACGTTTCTGCTTCGCTTCAGCGACTCAGAGCTTGGCGGCATCACCATAGCATGGGTTGCTGAGGATAAAGGTAAAGGTCAAGGCTTTCCCATACTCGATACCGAGCATTGGGCCCGGAGCTGATCCCGGTGTACAGGCAGTCAGCCCGCAGGTGATCGTAAGTCATCCACCTGGCGGTAGGCTGCCATTACTTTCCGCCAGGCCTGCGGTTACCACCCCAGCCGCAGAGCATCACTGTCTTTTGGCCGGTACCAAGTTATACTGCTTGGTGACAGAGGCACATAGGTGTGAACAACTTGCCCAAGGCTGTTATGCAGCATTGCCTCGAGTAGGATTTGAACCCGTGACCTACTGATCGCAAGTCCAACGCTCCACCCGTTGCACTACCGCGCCACCTTGCTGAGGATGCCAAAAGTAATAATTATGTAGCAGAATTATAGCATAGTTGTAGTAGTCTGAATGAATAGATATTAGGTGCACGAAATGCAGAGTAGTGAAGAGAAATAGGTGGGAATGATGACGGACATTGTGGATGTACAGACATGTATCCACAGTGTCACATGTGCAGTGCTTTTCGATTCGTTTTGTTGGTCTGCTCATTTTGGATGTTTGCCATGGTCTGTCCGTTGTCAAGCGGGTGTGGTCGTGGTTTTTCTAACAGAAACAGTTGTAAGAACTGTGACATATTTTGTTGAGTTAAATTTTATGATATTTGGTAGTTTTGGTCCTCATATTATTTGTCTGTCATTAAATTGCCCGTCATTGTCACCATTATCACCATCATCATCAACTTGTTTTTATCTAGTCTGATATATTCAGTTGTTTACAATGTAATAATAAAGTAATTATTGTGTATTATCTACTGTCTGCTCCAAGTATGGCATACATAACCGAAATGGATCAAAATTTTATTTACCTGAAATGGACAGCATAAGCTAACATACGCACACACATATCTGTGTTTATGTGTACATTTCTATTGTGTGCTGATATTAGGTAACGAAAGGCAAGTATTTAATTTGGCACCATTCACTGACAAACACTTCCGTATCCGTGGTCTTGGCGACACCATCAAAGATCTTCACAATCTGCTGTTCTTGTACCCAGACATACCAAAGGCTCGAACATTCAGCAAGTTCTGGACACAAGGTTAATTTCTGCTAATCGTTGGTTGTCTGTAGACTGCAGACTTTGTCTACAACATATTAATCTCCATAACAACTACTTGCTAGAAATAGCCAAGAATTAAATTTGAAAATTCCTTGCAAAGTTCACTCATACAAATGTCACCAGTTGTGAAAGAGGATAATATAAAAACAGAGCCAAGCATTTGTAAACTGTTTGCATCTGAAGGATTTTTAATGCAGGATCATTGAAAGAAAATATCAGTGATTAAAGAAATATGTTCTTGGCTGCCACTTTGGTTGGATATATGTATGTGTATGAGGGAGACACTGTCTGTTTACAGAATTTTGGCAGCCAGAAATGTATATTTCTTTAATCTTGAGCTGTACGAATATTTTTTTCTATTTGGACTGAATAGTAGCTTGAATAATGCATTCATATTTGGCTGAATAATATTGTCAAAAGTTGACCAAATATTCATAATTGGAGTTCGACTGAAAGAATGGCAGTTTGCAATGACAGTAGGCCTATTCTGAGCAATCACCTCAGTAGCCAGCACCATGTCACAAAGGCATGTGCAGTTGCATGATGCAAAAGTTGCTGCATTGCCTGCGACGTAGGTAGCTCGTCCAAGGAGTCCTGTTACGCTAGCCTGGTAAAGTCCTTCAATATGTCATGCTGAGTTGCTGAACAGTGGACCATGACGTGACGTTCCCACTCTCTGCCTGCTTGAATCCATCTAGAGACGCATCATCTGGACCTAGCCACTGCTTGGTGTCAGTGTGTACTCTGGCTAGGGCATGTCAGTCAGGTCAGAGCATCAAATCCACTCACCTGCTCGTGTGATCACATGGCCAGATTTCTACTAGGCCTACTCAGTGCAGCTCTCCGACATTACTTAGCTGCAGCATACAAAGTCAGCATCTTCTTAGCTCAGCTGGTGACATTTGCTCTCACTAATGAACTCGTCTCTGATATAGCCATATTTGTGCTGAAAAGGGACATTAAACTCCAACTAACTAACTAACTCTCACTAATGAACATGTCTGAAAATTTCGAGTGCTTGACATTTCTTAAAGCGAAGTGTGTTATTTGTTATGACAAAGAAAAAATAGGCATATATAATGCTTGTGATGATGACAACATCACAGCACTTATACATATTCTATTTGTACTCAGATGAGTAATAGCTTCAATTATTCTTATTCAGCTGAATATTAATGTCCCCCCAATGTTGCACAGCCCTGCTTCAATCATTAATGTCGTTATTAAGCAACATTGCCACTTCTCAGTTTTGTCATTGATAATTGATGCTGCTCCATGTTGTGTCACTGTTTGTGGTCAGCCTATGGAATAGGGCAGACCATTATATTTTTGCCCTGTGGTTTCTTCTTCTACTTTCTTTTTTTCCTCACCTAATCTCAGCCGTTGCAGATTGGATGTCTGCCATACTTCCAAACTTGGTGTGGCCTTAGTGCAAATTTAAGATGCAGGTCTGAAACGTGCTGCACGCGGCTCGCTGGAAACGCAGGACCCAAAAAACTTGCCAAAAATCGCCATCTTTGACATTCTGGCGCTATACAAATCAGATTATTATTATTATTATTATCGCACAACTTTGTCGGGCTATGTCTTTGAAACTAAGGCACGTATCGACAATCAGAAAAAAACTTGTTAAGCAGCAATATGTCCTACAGATGTCCCCACAATATTGTGAAGTTCGGCCCGCTTGCGGCTGAGATCGGTTTACCAGTTTGAGGCACCCCAGCTAATTTCAACGGCTTTCGCGTCTATGCAGCGTTACTGCGCGGCAGTCAAGTAGCGCCACGGAAGTCTTTTGACATTCTGGCGCTTTACAAATCGGATTATTATTATTATTATTATTAGTGGGCGCCAGCCAAACTTTGCAGCGTTGAACAGAGGGCATCACCTATGTTCGGCAGGGCGACCATCACATTCGTCATTGGCCCACATTCTAGTTTGGCAGATACTTTTACCAGACACCATTCCTCTCTGATATAGCCATATTTGTGCTGAAAAGGGACGTTAAACTCCAACTAACTAACTAACTAACCAGACACCGTGTGTTTGTGAATTTAATATGAGATGAAACAGTTTGCTGCCAGTATGTGGGCAGTTAGTTATTCTCTGGTTAAAAGAGTGCAGAACTTATTATAAAAATGGTTAATATTCTGATGGAGTTACTGCTGAACATAGACCATACGGTGTTGTTTTGTTCAGTGAAAATTTAATTTAATTCAGTTCTTGTGCTGTAGAAGTTGAGTTAATGGCTGTTGCTTGTCTTGTGTTTCATTGCTGACAGATGTACCAACGATGCAGGCTGGCGGATATGTTCCACCTGCACTCACACTTGTTATTCCCGGGTATGACACGGCTCTTCTTGCACCAGTACTAATATGAGCACATGGGGATGTTATAGCTCCCGTTACTGACGTTGTTAATAAAAGAATAAAATAAGGCATATGTCGTCACCACCACTCATTACTGTGATGCATTTCTTCTCCATGGTAGTCATAAGTTAAACTTACGAACTGTCACACACAGCTGTGAACAGTAGACAGATCGCAGTCTTTCCAGCAGTCACACTAATAACACAATAAATAACAGAGGCATATTGCCCAACACAATAATATCCCATACACAGATAAAATCGATGAGCTCTTGATTGCAAGTCTGGTGTCATATCATTGCTCCAGAGTGCCACACTAGTAAGAGAGGGAAATACTTGATTATAGTTATTCTTATGTCTGTTAATTACATGAGTGTTCTGGTCTGTACGTGGCTTGAAAGTTATGGTCCTGAGTTTGATACCAGCAAATAAAGTTGTGTCTTTTGACACTGTCAGCCGGAAATTTAGTCGATGCTGATCTCCTGTTTCTGACACAGAGAGCGTGCAAGTGGCATTTGTCATAAACCCAGCAGTAGGCTGCCATTACTTTCTGTCAGGCTGGCTTCCTGGCTTGTGTGCGTCACCACCTGTACCGATTTATACTGCTTAGTGAAGAGAGGCATATGTGTGTGAATGACTTGTCTAAAGTCACTGCATGACAACAGAACAGCCGTGATTGAACCTGCAAGTTCCAGATTATTAGTGCAGTGCTTTACCTATTGTGTCACCACACGGGGTCTATCCCTTCAAAAATATTTGCATACTATGACTACTGACAAAAATTCTGTGGCAGAAAATTCATTTGTCCAAAGCAGTGACCTATGCGGTGTTGTTGCAGTGTGACTGACAGACCACCAGCTCCTCTGATGGCATACGCTGATGATCCTCTGAGCCCGCAAAGTTCACCATACGAGATTCACGCTGTCGGCACGCCGGGAAGTGCTGCCACCGATGAGTATGTTGATGTCAAAGTTTTGTACAATTTGTCTAAATGCATCTTCACTGGGCTGTTGCCGATCATGTATTCACTCAGTGCATCCAGTATGCTAGCAGTTTAAAATGCAAAGTGTCTGATTCATTCATGTACTGGGTTTAGAGACCCAGGATTAAAGGAGCCACATCCATTCCCGCAGAAGTGAGTTGGTTCATTAACAAAAGACGAGGCTAGTAAGTGAGTCAGTGCTTTGGGTTTCCTTCCATGTTTTGGTTGGATGACAGGAAAGGAATGTGGGCTATGAAAAAGTATGTGAATTAACCCAGAATGTTCTCTTCTGGCACACATACAACAACAACAATGATTTTACGGCCTTTGTCTGGGACTACCCGGGTGAGCCGGTACCAGAAGAGACGTTCACCCACCCACCATCCTGATCATCATCCAGTCTTTATCAGCTTCTTCCAACTACTATGATCCATAGCATCCTCCCTGTTCAAATTACGTGCTTGGCAATCTTTTTGCACAACCTCAATCCGTAGCCTCTTTGGTCTACCTCTTGGTCTGGAGCCATCCACCTCATATTCCATACATTTCTTCACCCAGTCAGTGTCTTCTTTTCGCAACACATGCCCAGAGCATCGCAACTTGTTTTGCTGTAGTATCTGGCACACATAGATGAAGAAAATCAAGGGTGCAAATGTTCTGATTCAGCCTCACAGGATATGGCCGTTAAAACAGTCTGTATCGATATGTGTGCTTTTGTTTTTGTGTTTTTACGCTATTGTGTGGGCATGACAAATTACATGTAAATGGTTTGACACTGCGACCCAGGAAAAGCTGGAGGTCATAAAGTGGTAATGTGTAACGAAGTGCAGTGGACATTTGTTGTGTCAACCACAGTTAGCCTTGGATAAAGCAGTTACAGTTTTGCAGTGATTGCAAGTTAACTGTTCGGTGCTGATATTGTGGTGGCAGCACGATGATGAACAACTTTGACCAAGACGACCTGATGCTAGCCGACTTGTCGACCGACTACAATCCGGACGATATCATTGACCACATTAACGTCAACGAGCTGATCTACAGCAGCTGCAACAACTTTGCGCCGTGAACTGGTCCCTGCAGTATGCCATCTGCTCACCTGTATGTGACCGTGCACTGTTTATGTGACTGACTTGTTTGATCAGTCATGTCAGCGTCCTTGCTGCAGTCCCGTGCGTTGTTGCAGTTTCTGATGAATAGTGATCAGGCGTCATGCATTGTTGAAAGCTACAATTGACGTTGTGCTAAGCAGCTGACGAATGGTCGGCACTTGTTGCCGTTAGTTGCATCGTAGTATTCTCCTGCTGCCGATTACAGTTCTTCATTATATTATTTGTGTGTGTTAGTTGCCTGCTAAAATTAGCCTTAATGTTTAATATTGACTTATTTAGTATGATGTGTTATTATTTCTCTCTAGTGTTTTGACGAACTGCATTGATGGACAGTTTTGTAATCAGCGTGCTGTTGAATTCTCGTGCTGTGAATTTTGGTAATTCTGTTGTTGATAAGATTTGCCTTTGGTGCTTTAGCACTGTTGTTTCGGCAGCAGCAGTCGCCAAAGTTTTCCTTTCAGAGTCCTTAGGGCCGAGTCGATCACATGATGAGTATGGGAATAAGCCGATGGTGTGTTTTGTTAGCATCTGCAATGATTTACTGTGGAGAACTCCAGAGTTTATTATATGACATATTTCACAGTTACGGAGTAATCATTGATGGGTGGTGGTTTCCTTGACTGCATTGAAACTGAGAATTGGGTGACAGGAAGGGCATCTGGCCTGTAAAAATACCTGTGCATGTTGTTCCGAAAGGTTTTATTATGGAACAGATGGAGGAAGACAGTGCAGCAGTGGCTAATGCAGACTCGCGTGGAGAACGGCCATTAAAATGGAGGCGATTGTGATGGTTGACAAATGATACTTGTCACTTATTGATGTCATATCCATTAATTTGATGTCAGTACTGTTGCATCCTGGCATCAAATTTGGTACTGCGTCACAGCAGTGATATAAACGGATCAGTGTACCTTCCCCGTGAGTCCGTGGATAAAGAGAGGGTGAGATCCCATTCCTTTCTTGATATATGAAAGGGCACTTGACTATACAAAACTTAGCACCCGTCACCCCTCAGGATAAAGGAGTGTCCGACCGTCGCTGGTTAACCTCAAAAATGGTCGTTAAACCTTTGTGTATACTGGCCTCATATTCGTTGATAAATAGCAGGTATAAGATCTTTTCAGCATATCGTTGCATGTATACCATATTCTGTATATAGATGTATGTACTGCAGTTCTAATGGAGAGTGCCAGTATTGCTTTTCAGTGTTGCCATATTGTTTGAATTCACCACCGTTTTGCAAGAATGATTTGGCTTCGCACTGGTAATTCGTGATTCACGATGGTAATTCAGGTAAGTAGTTTACTGGCGTAAGCTTGCCAGAAGTGATTCTGCTGGTCAAAGAGAGCCGTCCTGTAAAGTGTATATTGCGTATTTGATTCGTTCAGTTTTATTTGACAAATCATGAACATTGTACAGTTCTGATGTTGTAGTCAGTAGTGTGTGTGTCTGCGTGTCTGCTGTGCTCGTTGTTCAAGTGGTGTCAGTGTTGTTTTGAAAGGTGAACGAAAGTCGACACGTGCATGTCGTGTGCATTATTTCAACAACTTCTGAGTTGATATTGTGCGTACTCAGCGTGAAAACACTAGTACTGTTTATAACATTTTTTGCTGTTAACCTCCTTGGCAGAAATCTGGAGTTCGACTGGGGATGCAGCTGACATACTGAAAGCAGTTATCCCAAGTACAATTCTGAAATAAATGTGCACTGCGGAGTCGTTATATTCCATTTGCTTTGCGATATGCAGGTTGTCAATTGCCGGGTTACTGCCCTGTATCACTTAGCAGCTCCGCCAGATATTGTTAATAAACCACTACTCGGCAGAAGTTTTCCTCCTTGCATGTGGTGGTTCCATTTGTCTATTTGCCAATCGTTAGCCATTTGTCACCCATGCACTGTGGGAGGCCTGATGATCCCATTAACATTCCACTTTGGAACAGAAACCTGAGGTGGAATCGTACTGTCAGGGAGGTGAAGGTTGGTCACAGTTTGTCTACAGCTCATGGAAATACTGGAAATCTACTGGACTTTGAAATCCTTTCTGACAATACTGGGTATCTCCTGGAATTCAATTGTTCGTCCTGGAAGTTAGGATAGACTAATAGAATGACTGCAAAGGCATTCAGTAATATAACTTATCTCTAGTCCAGTTACTGGGAAACTGGCTAGCCCATTTTAACTTGGAAACGGCCCCAAACTAGTGACAGGCATTGGTGAGAGCTCATGATCAGATGTTCCATTAAAAAAGGTTTATATTTTGCCTGTTGCATAATAAATACCGAGCTGTAACAATGTAAAAAAATCTACTGGAATTTTGTTTAAAATCCACTGGGAATGTGCTGGAAGGTTGGTTGGTTGGATTTGTGGACTAGATATCCGTTTGTGGTTGTATATGGTGGTTTACTGGTTGCCTTCAGTGTTGTGGATTGTCTGAAAGGGCATCTTGTGTGTCATCCAGCAAGCTGGGGAACCTGCCATAACACAGATGACCGTGGAAAATTGCCTCTGATACAAAAGGTGACACAGTATCGTTAGTAGTACCAGCAATAAAATGTTATGGTAAGTGATGTAGAATGAGAACTCACACTCTGCAGTTTGCTACTCAGAGAACTAGGACATCACTTACTTACTTACTTAAATTATTTTATTGAGACTATGTATGGAATGTGATAACGTTGCATTTTCGTACTGATTTTTATACCATGTGTGTGTGATAGACCCAGTAAAATTTGCAAGAACATTTTAAAAAAAATTTGCACTAATATATTTTTAAAACTTCTTGTTTTTGTGCTTTTTGCAGAAAATTTTAGTGTGCACATTAGATGAATACTCTTCTTAACCATGTGAAAATACTTAGAAGCCTCTAACATATGCAGTGCACTGTATACTGTACATGAGTTGTCATTGACATGGTACAGTTCTTAATGTCCATTTCTTTACTTACACTTGTCACTTTTTAGCATGTGTAATAATTAACTTATTCGCCGTTAGTCACTGCATCATAATGCCAGCTGTTGTTCCTTAGTGCATGGTGATATAATGGTGACAGTTTAAACAATTTAGTGATTAATTTCCATGATAAAGAATTAATTTTGATTAAAAGGTAAGCCACAGCAAGCAGTTTGCTTTATTTTACTTATTGAATTTTAAGTATTAAGAGGAGGATGTGTGCTAGTGTCATTAATTGAACTTTATTAGTTAATTTTTTGCAATAAGTAATGGGTTGATTGCAGGCAAGATGGCTGTCAAACATTTTGCTGAAAATAATAGTAAGTTATGTACTTACATCAGTTTAAAAATGGCATGATAAAAACTCCAGTTTGGCAGTACTTTGATTTTGCATTGTACATTTTTCGGAAATTGTCGATTGGTTGTGGAGAGCGGCTTTTTCTGGATCACGAGGTTGCGTTCACACATGCAGTAATTTGCTGTGCTATGGTTGTGTGAATTTCTAAAGCTCTAATGTGAACGTGTCACATAATATAAGGATACAAATGTAATAACTGACATTTTGTATAATATTAGTTACATTTTGTAGACTGTGTGGACCATTTGCAATATGTGCTAGTGGGTATAAGAGTTTGTCGTGTGATGAATATTTGCTTGCAGTCACTGTATGCTTTAGCTGTTGTTATACTGCATGTTGGTACCGATGCTGGTGGTGTTGGTTTCTGTCTGCCAGTAGTTGTTGTACAGCCACGTTTGTATGTTTGCAGCTGATGACATTTGCAAATTTTGTTTCAAAACTGAGCCGCGAAAAGTCGGCGTTTTGAACTAGTACACCTACTGCAGTTTTAGATGCACCAAAATCACTCTAAGCTTTCACAATTTTATGTATCTTTCTGTTCGATGTGAAAATTTCTAGCAAATGTTAAACTGTTAAAAGCATGCTATAACACATTTTCGTTGAACATGTTGCTAAAACCGAAGCAACCAGCCACTCCTTATAAAATTTACATAGCGAATGTTAATGACCGTGTTTCACAATAGCTAAGTGTGGTGTTGGTGCCTTGTTGTGGGTGTACTGCAGTTTGTTATATTGTTATGCGTTTGTTTGTCATTTGTTACGTGATCCCAGTAAATCCACTTTTGTCGTTGTTGGTTTGCAAAGTGGCATGGGCTCTGGAACTTTCTGTATATTAACTTCTACAGCAGTTTCATATCATTTCCAGTTCACTGTGTTATCATTATTGCATGTGCAGCTTGGAATTGGAACGTCTTGAAATCTCGCTTTGTGAGGTCATAATGCTGCAGTACCTTGCTGCCAATTCTTTGGATCTCTAAATAGTCATTGTTTACCAGTTGAAAACGTACTGCTGTCCTCAAATCTAGAGACTGGCACAGAAACAGAAGTCTGTTCCCACATCCTGGTTCCAACCCCGCTCGTACAGCTGTCAGTGGACATGATGGACTCAACTCGGCTGTAACAAAAATTATGTAATTGGTTAACTGATAACAAAGTGCACCTATGCTTATGCACACAAATGAAGTTGCTGAGGAATTCACTTTTTACATTTCATGTGAGGCATAGCCGAGGTGAAATGTATATTGGTCAGAGCCGTCTGTGTGTTTGTGTGTGTGTGTGTGTCTGTCTGTCTGTCTGTCTGTCCCTTGCCACATTCCCACACTACTGCACGGACCCGGATGTAACTTGGGGGGAATGGTAGGGGTGCCTCTGGTTGTGCACTATTGGGTGGATTTGCAGTCAGTGCACAGATTTCATTGCTATGACAACATAGCGCCGAATGCGAAATGTCAGCGAGTGCTTGTACTCGCTCTGTGCCTGGTTGTTGCTTGAGGTGGACCACAAAGTCGAACAAAGCTACATTACCACAAGACTTTTTCCGGTCTCTACTGGCGGTCCCACAACGTTTCCATTCCCACAGGAGTCATGCAACAGTATCATCCATCCCCACAGTTCAGCATTATTCCCGTCATCCCCATCCCTGTGTAGGACTCGTCAAATCTTAGTGGTCTTGATATGGCGGTGAATCTTAATTGGTTATTATTGCTCATGCCTGTCGCTGTATGTTCTTTACACATACATGCCTGTACTGTTGGCTGTTGTTGTAACTTGTTAGTTAACTGTTGTTAACGATTTTCTATTGTTAAAAATAATAGTGACTTAAAGTGATTTTACGTGCTACACATTGACAGAAGTCATGCATTAAGTGAAGCAGTGTGCCATGTGCCTGGCTGCTGTCGTCTTTAAAATATACATAAGTAATTTTGTGTGTGGTGTGGCCATCTCTTTCTCATGGATGCTTCTGTGGATAAAGCCCCTTGTGGCTTCCGGGGCTGTAAATAAGTTGGTAAGTGTCTAAGTATGTAACAAATTTATGAAGCACCAAAGCCAGAATAGGCCCTCTCCAGTTCCAGGCTGGATGTCATAGGAGGCGACTAAACCTGGCTTTAGTTTTTGTGTTTATTTCATGTTGTAGTACATTTCTTTTGATTGGTGCTTTCATGGTGTTAGGTTTAGTTTTTACATACCAAGCCAAGAGATTGGCTTGGGGAACGTCTCCGAAATGACCTATTTTGTGTTGAGTGGGACGTAAAACCTTAACTCAATCAATTCTGTGGATGAAACTTGTTACCTCCACCACAGTTTAGCGGATGCTATGTTTTCACTCCCGTTTGTTTGTTTGTGACCAAAATAATTTAAAAGTTATGGGTGAATTTTCGTGAACTTTGGGGAATAGGTAGATTATGGATAGGAGAAGAGTTGATTATGTTTTGAAATTGCTATGAAACATACTGGATATCTTTACGTTTATGACCCCTGCAGTGGTCATAAACTTACAGAGCGGGGCCAGTGTGCACATTTGCAGTTGTACTGGTAGGACGGCCCATAATTATAATCTACTTTAACTTCACTTATATGCATGCACACCCTGCTAACTGGTAAGTCGGTGCCGATATCAATGTGGTGTTGTACAGGTATGCACTCTACCGAGTGTTCAGTGG
>Ga0056108_1000398_pt1 | contig 13338 bp, 9 predicted proteins | sample WorMetG1BERMUDA1_FD_83875 | JGI IMG/M metagenome (GOLD analysis project Ga0056108, IMG submission 83875) | Marine gutless worms symbiont microbial communities from Max Planck institute for Marine Microbiology, Germany - Inanidrilus... ... | reverse complement strand
GACTAAGGAAAATCACCAACTGGCCTAGTCTGTTTTTGATCCATCGTCTGACTCCTTTCTGCGCTGGCTGTCCAACGTCAGCATTCAGACAGTAATAATTAGTGATTGATAATAGTTACGGTGGCTGTTTAGTCTTTTCAGCACTGACTTGAGTGATTAGCCGAGTAGAAGTCTCTGAAGTGATCTATTTTTGTCCTAAACTAGGCCTGTATGGAATATTCACTTCATACTCAGTTTGGCTTCAACTAGTGGGTGGAATATTTTATTCGTATTTTACCAGATAGGTCGCCCATGCTCAGTACAAATGGTGAGTTTTGCTAGCAGTTCAGCACACAGTCACAGTAAACACTTGATGTGGCATTCGTGATAATTAAGAGCCATCTAAACAAACTGTAACTTCCTCTTCTACCTGTTCATCTATGGAACATTAAGTATTGACTACATACTGATGCAGGCCTTGATTTTTTGAATTCTTGATCAGTGTCACCATACAACAATGCATTATGCTGACTGAATTACAAGGTAAGCTTAAATGGTGTTTGTGTTCTTGTTTCTATTCATATTTGACCAAATAGTTGGTAATGCTAATCCTCTTATTTGCTACGTCTGTATTTTAAACCTTAACTTGGTCAGTCAATACACAAATAACGATACCTGTTTGAACATTATGATTATATTTCACGTGAGTGTAGACGACGTGAAATGTATAGTGGTGATTCGCATGTGTCTGTCTGTCCATGGCCACATGCCCACACTATTGCACAGACCCGGATGTAACTTTCCCCCTAGTTGTGTACTGTTGGGCGGATTTGCAATCGGTGTACAAGTTGTGTTGCTGTGGCAACATAGCGCCAACGCAGTGTCAGCGAGTGCTTGTACTCGCTCTATGCCTGGTTTGTTTTTGTATTGTCTTTTAACTCCTAATAGCGTTGGGCAGCAAAAAAATGTTGGGAGTGAAAAGAATGCTTTTCTTGAAAATTTTTCTCTACGTACCCTTGCTGGTAGGCCTAGTGTAAGCATTGTACCACTCTGGCATTATCGGGCGTTAGGCCTACTGGGCATTGCCAGGCAGTAATGGGCATTATTTAGTGCAACTCCGACATACTTTTTGTTGTTTTATGAAACTGCACATTGGTCGATAAAGCACCAAGCAGAAGCATCTTTTGGATTTTTTGCACAATGAGCATATGATATGCTGCCAGGTTGAGGTGAAGCCGTACGTTCTCGATGACCAGATCTGCGACGAATGTGCCGGCGTTCACAGCGGCGGCAAGTTTGCTCCGTTCTTCTGTGCCAACGTGACCTGTCTGCAGTATTACTGTGAGCCGTGCTGGGCGCGTATCCACTCGGCGCCGGGCCGCGAGTTCCACAAGCCGCTGGTGAAGGAAGGCGCCGACCGGCCTCGCGCAATGCCCTTCCGCTGGTGTTAAGACGCACGGTTCCCGCGGCCCGTTGCGTGCTTGCTGTGTGTGGCTTGTGCGAGGATGAAAGTGAGGAGCGAATTTATGATTGTGGTTTGCTGTTGTGCTTCTACTTACTTTTTTGGCGACTCGCCGCAGTCTAGGCACGTTGTAGTTGCAAGTTTCAGCACCTCATCGTATTCCAGTCTCTTCGCTGAGTGAAGTGTTCGGCCTTCTCAATTCAACTTCACGACAGTTTGGAAGTTGCTATTTTTTCAGTTTTTTGTTTGTTGTAGTCGGTGTGGCATGGTTGGTGTGTGTTTTTGATGTTTAGCACATAGGGTCCGTGTAATCAGTACATGGACGCTGATGCTGAGACTATCGTATGGATGTTATCATGTTATGCATGTACAAATAGTTACTTTTTGGATTTGATTTTAGTAATACGGTCGCGGATTCTGTAGCAACTTCTGCTGCACGTTTTATCAAGTTTTTCTGCGGTGTTTGCATCATCGTTTTGCACAGATTGATGGTCTGCTTTTGTTCATTTGCCACTGACTTTTTAATTTTTATGCATGTGTGCGTGTGACTTAGGGAATTTCGATGCACCGTTTTCTACTAGAATGTGATGATTTCTACCAAAGAATACACAACAGCTGTGGCTTGTTAGACTCATTTTATTTATTGATTTATTTATTGTGCACCCTGATCATGTGTACAGTTGAAAATGATAACTTCAGTATTTCTTAACGAGTCAGAGCTGCACTTGGTTTGTCACTGCAGATTTAATTTCAGCATCATTATTCGATATACACTGTGATTCAAAAAACGAACCACTGCTCTCTTGCTCATATCTTCACCAAATCTGACTGATTTTCAGAATTCTTTTGCCAACGGACTCAGCAGTAAATTTGCCCCGTGTGGGTCCCAGGGCTGTAAGTGAGTAAGTGTGTAAGTAAGTATGTGATAAATTTATGAAGTGCTGAAACCAGAATAGGCCCTCTCCACTTCCAGGCCGGATGTCGTAGGAGGTGACTAAATCTGGCTTTAGTTTTGTGTTTATTTTGTGTTGTAGTACATTTCTTTTGATCGGTGAATGTGTGCTTTTGTTGTGCTAGGTTTTGTTTTTCCATACCAAGCCAAGAGATTGGCTTGGGGAACGTCTCTGAAATGACCTATTTTGTGTCGAGTGGGACTCGAGTCCACAATTCAATCAATGCAAATTCGCAGTAATGCACTGATCACAGGTCTAACTACACGTGAATCACATCACTACACTGCCACGTGAAATATGGTCAGAAACTAGAGACAGTCTGAAACAGATGTGTAAATAACAGTGAATAACAAGACACTGTTGCTGTGCATTTGAGCTCTTCAGTGATCATTTTACTACAAATTTACTGTTGAATCTACGTGAAAGATTTAGTAAAATTGATGAACATATGGTTAAGTTATTGGCAAGAAGGTTGATTGTCTCATGTGCCCTCCCTGTGCACTCTCCTGCTGAACTCGTCAGAGGTCTTATGTTTGGTAGGCAACAACTGTTGATTTCGATTTCGCTAACGGCATTTTTTTCAAACTAGTGTAGACCAATTTAGAGTTTCCACTGACAACGTCAGTGACTGACTGAAACTGGATTAGGTGCAAAGATATTTTGCCAATCTTTTTTCTTTGTCGTGGCACATGCACATAGTTAATCTGCCAGTTAAGTAATTTTAAAATCGGTCATCATTTGTTGAAGTTATAGGAAGAGTACAACGGTTCCAGTTTTTACTCACAGTGTAGTTGTGATTTTTGTTCAGTTGTGGTATTTTGTTGAACTAATGAAATTGTCATCATTTTTCTTATATTGAAAATAATTGGGTAACAGGTATTTGCACTGTATCCAGAAAAATAATAGCCACAAAAACGTTTTTCAGTAACAACCAGAATCTTGCAGTGAATTAAATAACATTTTGTTTGCATAAAACAACATATTTGTGTGTCTGACACTAAATTTAATAGGAATCAGTCATCCCGTTTAAAGAGATTTTCAGTTTATACCATGTCACTGCACGTTGATAAGCAAACAAAATCTTGTCAAAAGAAGATTTTAACTAAAATATTGTATCAAGTTGAAGAAGGAAGCGGTGCTAAAGAACTATTGGCTAAGTTCCGAGAAGAACTGGTCTGTCGTATAAAATGACTGCTGTACCACACAAACTGCAAACCCAGTAATGGTCAATATTGTGCTATTCTCTGTGATGGTGGGTGGATGTTTCTTCTGGTACCGGCTCACCCGGGTAGTCCCGGACAAAGGGTCGTAAAACAGTTGTTGTTATGTTGTTGTCTTGGTGATGGGAATGTTTAGCATGTCAAAGGTCTTGCGTCGTTTTAGGAGAATGCACCAGGAGCACACAGAACTGTTCACAAATATATCTTTGTGAAGGTGGAGCCTTTTTACATCCAAATATGCATGACTAGATTGTGCCAGTTAACATTAAATGTGTTAGTAACTGTATTTTTGGCAGTGTTATTTAAAATTGGAAATCTGAGAAAAATTAACGTAGATATCTACGAACGCATACCATATTGTTTGGCTGGATGACCTAATTTGTGTTAAAAGCACCGTTAAATCCCAGCCAACCAACCGACCTTTATTATGATGCATGTTTGTGGTTGTAATTGCAAAACGTTTAGGGGTTTACTTTTTTCTGGATATACTGTAATACTGACATGGCAGTTGCTGATTTGCTTTTGCTTCATATGTACCACTTGTTGAGGCATTCTGCACTTTGACGTATGGTAATGATAATAGCATTATAGCTTTATGTAGATGTCTGCACCGTACTTATTTAGATAGGTTTTAGAGTCGTCCATTAAGTTAACTAAGCCTTTGATAAACGAAAACACGAGAAGTGCATAAAGCATTGCCAGAAAATATTTTGGGTGTTATAATAAAATTAAAGTCATAAATATCTGGTTAGGAACAGGAAATAAAATATCGAAAATATGCCATATGGTTTGACGTTTTTCTCATTTTAATATTTTTGGGGGTGGTTTTCAAAAATGTTATTTTAATTTGTTTTATTTTGAAGAAATATTGTTACATACTGCTATTTATGATGTGGATGAGCTAGTCTTTGTAATATCGTATCATATGCATTTCATACTTTTCTAGAGTTTTGCTGATCGATGTTTAACTTGAACAGTTTTATAATGAATGGCGTTGGATTTGTAACATTTTTAATGTCGCGCCGAAGATGGGCGTTATAGCTTATTTGAATTATTTGTAGATTTGCCATAGCGTTTTTGCCAGTTCTGGTGTTTTCTATTTTTGTCTGTTGTTGCCGTCTTGCGTTGCATGTTAGTAACGTAATATATTGATGTAGATCACATGTGAATCATTGGGAGTGAAGCAGATGTATAACTGGATGAGGTAGCTTGTAAGTCTTTCTGTGTTCTACTGTTGTCTGGTATGATGATGGCACTCTGTACTGCTATTGTTTATATGCAGTAATTGTATAGTTTGTACTATTCACAGTTCACCTTTTCTTTACAGTTTTGATGTGTTGCAAGCGGAGGCTTATTGTATATGTTTCTGCCCATTTTTGTCGTGAAATTTAAGTTGAATAAGAACTACGATGATTTTTCTCCACAGTTTCTGAGTTATGTGTGACTTTTATGCCTGCAAAACTCAGTTGACGTGACTACTTGCACATGAATGCGTCTATTCACGTGCGTGTAAGTTTGTTGCATCTGATTTGTTAATTTAATTTAATTGTATAAATACTATCAATTAATTGTGTATTTTCTCACTAATTTGTATACAGTAGCTTAGTGTAGGCTTTTCACTGCAGTCGTCGAATTATTGTATTATATTGTAGTAAACTTTAATTTATGTAATTAGTTAGTATTTAATTATGTGGTGTGGTATTCTTTCCATGTGCCATTAACTTCTTCGCACAGTATTTGATTATATGTATATCTGCGGAAAAGGTGGTGGAATTAATAATTGTAAATTACATACAGCATGACTGGCAAGCGTGAAATTATATTTTTTATTGCCATCACGGGCTGTTGTTATTGACGTAGCAGAAACGTGCATATCCTTGTGTTCAGTGGTACACAATAACTCATCAGTATTTCATTTCTTTGTTGTTTTCATTTGTCACATTTGATGATATATGTATAGGTATCGTGTTGACCCAGTTTGCGTTAAAAGCGCTGTTAAATCCCAACTAACCAATCAACTAACGCTAGGTATCGCTTATTTTCATCTGCTTCTTTTCAAAAGCCAGAATGACTGGATTCGTTAAAAGTTAATTTACCAGAAAACACGCCTGACTTCATACTGAGAAACACCCAAACATGGTCAGTGTGTGTTTTCAATGACAACAGAATATGAATCCACTTTTATGTGTTAAGTATAAGACTACTTGTTCTTTTTTTCATAATGGAAATTGGGTTCTTGTGAACTCTGTAACACTCCTTGGACGTTTCCTAAGCTATATTTATACAAATTGCCATCAACTCCAAACATATAGCCTACCGTAAATACCACAGATGAGCTGCATCGTCTTTGTCCGTCAGTATTGTGATTGATTGCAGTGGGATTTTGTCTGTTGTTACTTCTCCGTATACCTCATGCATGTTTGTGATGTTTACGCCTTCACTGTACACTGATGCATGCTTGCGGCTTAGAGCGGCGGCGGCGTTTAAGTGTGACTGTGTGTAAATCGCGTTAGATATTTGTATTCGGTAATCAGTTGGTGTTTTTGAGTATAGTGTTGAATTGTGTCCACCGTTGCACAGTGGTTGCGATGTCTTCATTTATGAAATTGCTGTGGTGCAGCCCATTCATTTGCCAGTTTTGTCACTTTGAGTTGTACCAAAAGAGCCATTGAACCCAAGCAGCAAAATAAACCAACCTGTCGTTCTTAAACATAAAATATGAACTAAAAACAATGTTAACTTATAAGTCTACAACCAGTTTTTTACCACCACCACCCACTCATATTTTTATGTATTTATGTGTATTAAGCACTTATTGTTAATTTTCAAATATCATACTTAAAATTTTACCGTTATTAAAAATAATTTTTCTTCAAAATAATCTATTACTGCAAAGGTGTGATATGAACTAATTTGTGTTGAAGGCGCCATCAAACATCTAACAAACCAAACTAAATCAGCCTGTCACTTTCAGTAAAAAGCTTTGGTCCCTTTTGCAGATTGTAAGTGCACTGTGTCTGGAAAAAAAAGGTGCCACTCTACCCTTGTCTGTAGCTCTGACCAATTTTCAAGATTCTTTCACTGGGCAGCTTAGTGGTAATTTCTAGTAAAGTGATAATTAAACACGTTCAAAGCATCACTACACAACCGTGTAAAATATTAATGTCAGAATACCAGCAACAGTCTGAAACATACATTGTGATTAACGATCAATCGTCAGGTAGTGTAGCAATATGTACTGTTGACACTTTTGACGTGCTGACTGATGCCATTAGTTACTGAACGTGAACGATGATTGTATATGCAGGCGTTTTATTGTGACGCCTTCCTTCTTGGTTGCTGCAGGTGCGTACAGTCAGTCATTTTGTCGGTTTTTTGGTGTGGCCACTGTAAATTTCTTTCTATCAGTGCAACAAATGATGCTTTCGAATGGATGAGTCTTGCATGGCAGTTTGCTTCATTCAGTTCTGGAGCATGGTGACTTTTGAGAACAAACCTTTCAGAGGGTAGTATAGCAACATGCTTAGCATGGATTGGATCTTTAATTATCAGTCGACTGCATATTCACTGGTTCTGCTAGTGAAAGAATTTTTAAAATTCGGTCAGCTTATGGCGTAGTTAAAGGCCAAAGTTTAGTAGCACTTTTTCTCGTTGCGATGTATGTTTGATGTGCCCATTTCAGCCACTGAATGTACATTACAGTGAACGGATAGTGTTTCTGTGATCAGGGGATAACGCTGTAATCTGAACATAGGCATCATGCTATGATAAATAACTTTTTATGGTCCTAAATTTTCACCTGTTAGATAGTCATAGTTTGGTGTGTGTGCATAGTGTTTCCTTGTTTTGGTCTAAGATTTTCAAGTACGTGGTGTTGTTGCTTTTTATGCTGTACTAGCATAGCCTGTACTTATTTACACGTAGCTGCTAGCTTCACAATGAGTCATTGCACCGATGCACTCTTTCAGGCCTCTGTGTCCTTCCCACATTTATCTTTCTCTTTCTCTGCTCCTCCACACTAGTCTAATTGGTATCTTGTGGATCTTGAAGACTCTGCAGAATGTACTAATTGTAACAAGCTACTACTACTACACTACATCCATTTAACGGCCTTTTTTCCAAGAGAACCTGGGTAAGCCGGCAGCAGAAAGGTAAACCATTCCGGATTTTACTGGAGCAAGAGATGATCGGGTGGCAATGGCATCAGCTGGACCATATGCAAATCATTTGCACCTCGCTGCAGACAGACAACCACGCCAGTACCTCACCACTCAGTTTTTACCGGCCGGATGCCCTTCCTGCCACCCACCCAACAGCGTCAAAGTACTGAAAGCTGTTGTACTACTTACTTACTATAAAATGCACACTGACAGAATATATGACTTAAGTCATTCTCAACATAAGTACGGTTTTTACATGGATGCTGATACTGATGAACGTCTTCAAACACTCAGCTTACTAGACTTAGTCAAAAGTATCAGTCTGTATGATAAATTATAATTTTTCTAAAGGCACAAATAATGTAATTTTTTTTGAAAGTGCATTCAAATTCTCGTCAACGAACCAACCATCCCCCATTCTTTTCTTTCCCTCGTACTCTCATTCCTTGGTCCTGTGAAATATACCTACAAACTTACAGGCACGATATGACCTATTCTGTGTTAAAAGTGCCGTTAAACCCCAACCAACCAACCAACCTCTCATTCCTTGGCCACCACAGCAGAATGTTGACTGTGCTGTTAAGTACTCCGTGCACTGATTGGCTGAGTAGTTCTGTCACAATTGTCACAACTGTCATGTCACTGCAGCTAAACAGTGTTGATATAGAGTCGGCCAACCTACCAGATGGCCAGCTTTCTTATATGCAACGTAAAGTCTGCGGGAGAGGTGGATGTCGTGTTGTCACTATGATTAACAGCATGCTTTATATTGCATCTGTTCCATTAACTAATAAGTCAAGGACTATTCACAGCCATTTGTTGTAGTTCGTAATAACCGGTGTAATTTTGGTGGTGGCTGGGACAGTCAAATTTTTGGTGATAGTGACATTTCTTTCTTTATACTGATTGCCGTAAGTGCTGTATTTCGGACTAATTGTACATAGTAGTTTCATGTTCGGTATGTATCTAAATGAACTTATCATAGCGTCGCTTACCGTCAGTAATCGACTCAGACGTAGCGCGTTTTAATTTATTTGTTTGTTATGCACTTTTTAACGTTTTTAAATTAGAGTGTATAGTAGTATATCATCCGGATGTATTTTAGTATTCAACGTATTTTATATTTGTAGCTTTGTCTGTCCGGCAGTTTTTGCATGATTGATCGCTTTTGTATGTTTTCTTTTTTTATAATAATCGATTTGTTTGTAAAAGTAGCATTATTTTTATTAAACCTTTTCCTCTAGGACTAAATGGCGCCCTCTATGCTATGTTTTTGATTATCTGATTTGTAGATATACTTCGTATGGTGTTCTTCCTACATTTTTATATCATTAGTGTAAGATTGCAGTATTTTCTAGTAAGCTGTCTGGGCATTTCAGTTTTTGTTATCTTAGACATAGAGTCATATTGCCTGTGCTATTATAGTTTTCATCTGTTATTTGGTATGCAGAAATTCAGACGTTTGCAATAAAATATAAATGCATATTCAATAGTATCACCGTTCTAGTTAGTTTTATTGTGTTGCCGAAAATATGCTCCGATATCCAAATTGCTCTGCATTCATTGGATTCTGAGACTCCTTAGAGTAGGCAAATTCTGTGTCGATACAGCTTGAATTATGACTACTGTAAGATGGTTGGCGGCTTCTCTCACGCATCCCGGAAGAACACGTTTACAAGAACTGCATATTTTTGTCGCGCCGTATTTTATAACATGCAACTCAACTCGAGCGGCGTTGTTTTGTGTGATTTTCTCAAGAGTCTGCGCTCTGCATTGTCTCTCTTGCTTGCCATCTTCCATTTTCTATTCACATGTTCACTGCAGCCCAGACGTGAAACTAGTGATTTGTAGCAGGAACCGGCTACCCTTACCCGTCCCAAAATTCGTTACCCAGTTCTGGGTAATGAATACCCACTTTTTCACCATGATGGTATAAAATGCTATCAAATGTGGTCTGTGTTTGCATCTGGTTATCAGTTTCAGATAGTATTCTGAAGTCATTTTGACTTTACAAAATTCGTCGTTCGAATTCCGATAGCTTTCTGTCAGCTGTGCTGCTTGATGTGTGTAAACTGTTTTGGCGCCATTTACATTTGATCATATTCTTGTTTTACTTAACTTACTTACGAAAATGAAATTTAAAACCGTGTTCGGGTACCAGGTAATTGCAACCAGGCACCTGGTTCCTAAAACGGACAGTGCTGCAAATCACTACGTGACACCGCACCAGTCAAGTCCTGCTCTCTGCACGTGCTGTGCGCTGCTGAATTCTTTCTTTTCACTTCGCGCCGTTTTTCGTGTAATCTAGTGATATCTGGCGTCGGCGATTTTGTTTGGAAACGTTTCATTTAGAGTTCTTAAGCGATTTGTGTGTAGATTTTTTCCCGTGTTGAGGGAACGGTTTTGTCAGGGCCGCATTGGGGGTGGTAAGGGTGCCACAGTTTGTTAGAAGTGGAAAAACTGTGCTGTGTGGGACTACGAGTTGCTAAATCTAGGAGAAATACTGCAACAGAAATAAATATGAACTCATACGTTCCGTAATTATATTTTTAAATGTTAAATATAAGATAATTTATTCTTTAAAAAATGTTAAACTACAATTCACCAGTTTAGCTTTGCTCATGTAGAGTCTAATTACATAACTTAAATAGATATTCTCCGTATTAACTTTATTATTTAATTAATTAAAAGTGCATTTAATGAATTAAAAGTGCCATTAAATCCTAACCAACCAATCAACCTATTATTTTATTGATGAACTCTACTCAAAACTTCCTGTGCAAAATTATGACTTTTTACGATAAATTATTGCTGCTAAATTGTGTTAAAACCCAGTCAGCCCAGCAACGTGACTACGTCAATAGTAACGTGTTTGATGACGTCAGTCGGTGCTTTGGCATGTTTCTGTGGCATCCGGCCTGCACTAGGCTTAATGCGGCCCTGGATTTGGTGTGGCGAGAGTTTTTAAACGTGGTGTTGTTTTGTACTCCTAGGTTCAGTGGGTGTATGCATAAACGTTGCTGGAACTAATTCTTGTGCATTTTTGTAACTTCTGAGTGACGGCTCGGGACTTCGGGACATGCGCTCAATTTTTTCTCAGTAAAATATGTTAGTATCATGTCGTGCACACAGGGTAGTATCCCTTCCCTTTTATTGTAAAATTTTCCTTCTGATCTGATCCTCTGTGGCATTTCTAATCGCCACGTGAATCTGAACTTATAGTCTCGTTGCTTCGTCGCTGTTGTCGATGCCACTTTTTCTAGGAATGTTGGAATTTTGTTACCGATCCATGGATCGTCACGTGATTCACGCATTGCATCCAGTATATGCTCGCACCTTGTTCTCTATCCTGTACATGTTTATCCATTGGAGGTTTTTCTGAAAGAAGTGTGCAGGAATTGCGGTGTTGAGCTGAACGAAATTGTTTATTTTGAGAACATGGTACTTGCGTACTTAATGTTATAGTGTCTCTGCAGACAAACGGAGTCTTTTGTGCTTATCCCACCGTACTATGGTACTTTTGCAACCACCACTCAGAATTTGCCAAATTGTAGATCAAATGTGTTATCAGCTACATAGCCACTTTTACTGTGTTTACATCTGTCAACTGAAAGCATAGTGCGACTGTATGTTAGGTCCAATAATAAAATGCACGTATTATACATATTTTACGATCAGTAATAAAATATGCGTACAATACATTAAAATACGTTGACTGTAATTTTTGAGTAACCAGACAGTAGTGTGGGTGTGCCATACAACAGTTACAACCATTTTTCAACCATATTTATACAGTCCACGGCCGGCTTGCTTTGCAGTATACTTGAAAACAGCTGACAGTGACATTAACTAACTTACGGTACTTATTTGTTAAACTTGTTTATAAATGAGAAACTGAGTCAAATGTATTTTAACGTATTGTAAAGCCATTTTTTCGTATGCATATTATACGTATTTTACCATCGGAAATAAAATACGTATTATACTTACGGTCGCACTATGACTGAAAGAATACACTACCGGAAAGGATCTGTAACAATCTAACGTTTGTGAACTCTTTAAGTGGACGAGTTGCAAAAATATTGTAAATTTCGTCAGAACTATAAACTTGTATGATAAAACCTAAACTGTGTTGAAAGCGCCGGTCAACTTTTACCAACCAACGGACGTGTAACAGTAATTATGCAAGTGGGTTGGTGTGAGGTGCAGCATTTTCTCTTCTTGACTTTCTCATGGAAGCCCTTGATGTAGCCGTGCATTCTGCAATGTGCTGGTTATTTGTACTGTCAGCGATTAAATTTTTTGTACTGTTTGGGTGATCTTGGCATCTATTTTGTATAATTACGCGTGTTTAAATAGCCGTTGTTTGTGCGCAAATAAATATGAATTTTGCTGTGAAACTTGCTGGTTTTTATTCATAAGTTGCATAAATCGCAAGCAGATAGCGGAGTCAACAGAAACAAACTAGCTTCAGCGTCACATACTACTTGCTTTTAACGAAGAGATCAAATCTTATATAATAGACTACATATTGGACACGCACGTTTGACCAGTTCTTATATCTGATCACAGATCCTTCAGAATGCACTCTCATCAGCTACTTTCTGCTAAATGCATACACTGTGATTCATAAAAAATGTGACAGTACATTTGTGATTATAACACTGGAAAATCTTGATGGATTTTGATAATTTTTACATATCTGCAAAGGGGAATGAATGCCCTCTGCAAGTAAGCTATTTACTTATTTATTTTACATGTGACGTAAATACGACGTTACTGTCATAACTTTGATGAGCTGCGAAAGCGTCTGCTGTGTGTGTGGCGAGGCTTGGAGCAGTCGCTGATTGATAGCCAATAAGCTTGTGTGCTTGTGTTCGTGCCCGTGGTGGACATTTTGAACATAACTTGTGACTGTCAATTTGTTTTCTCTGTACTTGATATGTTTCACACCACACTTGATGCAGTGGGTAGTATTCTAAGACTGCATTATAAAAGTATGAAATAAGATGGGTCATTTTCACAAGGTAGTGTAAGTACGTTATTTAGGTGAGGTGAACGTGTTTTTCATGTATGTGTAAAAATGTTCTTCCTGCTTACAGCAGTGCAAAACTTATAAAAATCAAACCAGTTTTTCCAGAGTTATGATCACAAAATATACTGCCACGTTTTTATGAATCACAGTGTACCAACTGAATGTAGCTCCTATAGTCGAACTCGACAACAGTATTTCATACGTACTGACCTCAAAGATATTCAGTCATTCTCCTGTCGAAAATATTATAGATTTCATTAAACGTGTTAACTTATATGCTGAACTAATTCTTAAACATAAAACATAACAATGTTGGTTCACGGCCAAGTGACCATTATTTTCGTAGTGTCTGTTGGTTTGTATGTCTGTCTGTCTGTTTGTTTGTGCAGAGTATTTCTCAGCCGTCTTTGATCCGATTTTGATCAAACTTGGACATATGTTATATGTCTGGGTCTACTTGTGTTCCCTAGAATATAGGGGCTGTGCGACCCCTGGGGGCTGGGTGACCACTAAAAACTTGTATTTTTAG
>Ga0056108_1000397_pt1 | contig 13364 bp, 7 predicted proteins | sample WorMetG1BERMUDA1_FD_83875 | JGI IMG/M metagenome (GOLD analysis project Ga0056108, IMG submission 83875) | Marine gutless worms symbiont microbial communities from Max Planck institute for Marine Microbiology, Germany - Inanidrilus... ... | reverse complement strand
GAAACGCGCGGGTGCTGCAGATGGTACTGATTAGCTGAACGTAAAGTACACAGAGGTGTATAGTGATTAAGCAAAGTGCTCAAGTAGGTTGGCTGGCTGGTGGTGAGTACTTTGTATGTGATGCAGGCTATCTTGAACTCAGTTCTGGACTGAACAGGTAACCAGTGCAATTTACATAAGAGATCGCCACATTCTCTGGTCTGTGTTGAACCGTTGAGCGCCAGAGCAAATACCTCATCTTAAGCCATGTAGTCAGAAATCTAACCTATTAATAGACAGTGGAATGCTGTTCCAGACCTTAGGAGAGGCAACAGCAATTGCACAACTGCTAAGAAGACAGTTAGTTCATGCTGAGACTAAAGCACATGGGCAGGATACTGCAAAAGATGTCACTTGGGAAGATATGCTGGTTGGCATAATCTCGAGATCATGGATTCCTTAGTCTGTCTTGGAGGACAGGATGGTGGAAGCGACCTTGAGATCCGACGCCGTATTGAAACCACCAGAAGCTGTATGACTCTTCTCGATACGTATACCTGAAGATCATCAATCTCACTGGACACGAAGATCGGGCTCTACAGGGCCTACATCCTTCCAGTCTTGCGTTGTGGTTGGGAGACCTGGACAACAACGAAGGAACTGTGCCGAACAGTTGTTTACTGGGAGAGTGTATTACGAGCAGTAGACGTGGCACATGATGTATGTGATGACGATGACAGCATGTTGACACACAGCGGGTTTCCTGTCATTACCTTCACAAGCATTACAGTTACTGTGTGCATAATGAACCAAAAACGGCACTTGTCTGTCATCTGCTGTAAGTTTGTTGGCCCGCAAGGCTGTCAGTGAAAGTGCAGCATGTATCCTGTTGCAACGTCGTCAGGTAGAGATGAGAGAGTATTCGACTGATGTAGCGTGTGCACTGTTAATGATCATGATGCCGCTTCCATTGAACGGTTGTTTTTCCAGGTGATCCTGGGGTCAGCCAGTTCCCCCTCGGATCCTTCTGCACCTGTTCTAGAAGAGAACTCGTAGGGATTAGTGGAACGGCGTTTTTGACAGGCCAGATGTCCTTCCTGCCACCTAACTATCAGTCTCAAAGCAGTGAAGGGAACACAGATGCTAACCAGGCATAGAGCGAGTACAAGCACTCGCTGGCGTTACGCGTTTGGCGCTATGTTGTCATGGCAACGAAACCCGTGCACCGATTGCAAATCCGCACAATAGTGCACAATTAGAGGGCACCCCCTACCATTCCCCCACGTTACATCCGAGTCCGTGCAGTAGTGTGGGAATGTGGCGAGGGACAGACACACAGACGGCCGTGGCATGGACAATATCCATTTCGCCTCTGCTACGCCTCATGCGAAATGTAGTGATAACAATCAAGATGTTTATCCTGCCGTAAGTCGGACTTGGCTGGCCTGTTGCGGGTAGAAAATGTCGGCTGTGTACACTTGTGAACAGCTGACTGTGATTCGTCTGGTGATGCGTGACACCATCGAGCAGGAGCTGTATGAACGCAACAACAAGCGCAACATTGCCGAGGTGTCCCTGAATTTCACCAGCAGCAGCAGCAACCAGCTCGGCGTCCAGGTATCACACTCACCTTGAATCATCATCGTCATCTTTACCATTGTTACATTTTGCGTGAGTCGTAGGTTTAGTTTATCCATACAAAGCCAAGAGATTGGCTTGGGGAATGTCTCTGAAATGACCTATTTTGGTGTTGAGTGGGACATAAAACCTTAACTCAATCAATGATTGTGCTGTCTTGATGTTTGTCATCATAGCTGTGTTTAACTTATGGCACTTTGCGGACAGTCACACCTGTTTAATCACGTCTTTTCCAGGACAACTTGGGTAAGCTGTCACGAAACCAGTCTGGATTTTAATGAAGCAAAGAGATAATGGGGTGGCACTGGCATCAGCTGGACCATATGCAAATCATTTGCACCTTACTCCAGACAGATAACCATTCCAGCACCTCATTACTCATTTTTTACAGGCTGGATGCTCTTCTGGACGCCCAGCCAACAGTGTCAAAGCACTGAATGCAATTTGCAGTTTGTCGAATATACTGTGTTGTGTTGTCAGTTCATAGGACATGCACTGTACCAGTCAAGCATGTAGTGTCAGACACTTCGACAAACATTCATTACGCGTCACCTTATTGGAGCTGTCATCCTTCAGGGATGGATTATAGCTGTTCCTCTGCTGACGGTGTGATTAGAATCTCGGCCCACTGCACTTCCTTGTCGGGCACATCAAACCAGTGTGCGCTATATTGCATTAATGACGCAAGCCATAGACAGTGGTATAACTGCTATGTACAGTACTTAATAGTAAGTCATGTATGATCTGTGTGATCATGTAATCACATGATAAACAGACCACTCGTCTCTGTGCTGTCTTAATGTCTGTTTTCCATGTGAACCTTGTTCATCTGGTTCCCTCGGTTTCCTCGTGTGCTTCTTCTGGAAAAGAACCTTTGGGATATGTGGTGCGGGTTTTTGGTGCCGACTGGATGCCCTTCCTGTCACCCAACCAACCGATTAGTTTGCTTGCTTACACAGCATAGTTGTATTTGTTTTTTTTCATGTGTGCTGTAACTGTTTGTATTATGTTTGTTTAGCTTAGGCCATAATCTGTGAAATCTAGCATTGTTATGTGCTACAATATTAATAAACTTAATTTATTATTATTATTATTATTAAAGGGAAACTCAAGGCACTCATCCCGAAGTCACCTACCTCTTCCTTTCTTGATTAACTGCGGGACTCATTTCTCTGCTGTCTGGCGTGGGCTACTAATTGGTGGTCTTGTGTTTGTTCAGATTGTGAGGACAGTCCATAAAGACGAGCATTAAGAACGCTTCTCACCTACAACATACATGCTCAGCTACTGCCACTGTTCTGACGTTGAGTGTTTTATTTGACATGCTGCTGACATGTGAAGATAGCTTTTAATCTAGTGACTTGTTTTAATAATTTACCTTGCATATATATTATGTTGTTCTTTCGTGTTTTTATTTACTACCGTGGTTCTAGTCCAAGCCAGTATGTTAGAACGCAAACCTTTCTTGACTTCACGGGTAGAACGTGTCATGACAAAACTCCTTATTTGCCAGTCAGTTGTGCAGTTGTGTTTGCAAGTGTCTAGGTTTGTTGGATTGCTTGGTGCTACCGAAGACCTGTGTGTGCTGACTTGGACTGATTTTTCATGTCACGCTCAGCTCAGACGTACATGTGGACCACCCACCCTCAGCTGATTGACTGCCAAGTGCCCACTTAACATATCAGTATTGTTGACAGTGTGTGCTCCATTATTATTTTTGTTGTTTATTGCGTGATATTTCTGCATTGACCTTTGTCCTAGAATCTTGTCTTTGCCTGTAAACGTGACAGATGTTCGTGGTCGTTCATCAACTGTATTGTAGTGTGCTTGTCACTTGAAAAAAACCAACAGCAACATATTGCAGATACTTGTGTGTATATGGTGCTTTGTATAAATCTAAATTGTGATAAGTTGGTGGCAGGAGTGCCAACTAAGGACAGAATTTCAGTTGCCTAACGTAAACATGTGGTGAGATCGGTCTGCTAAAAACTGGAATCCAAAAATCCAACAAATGTGTGAAATCTACTTACCTAAATATCAAAATTCAGTGCAGTTTTGCAAAATCCACCTCCTAACAAGTAATAGTAAAAATTGAATATTTACAATGACAAGAAAGACAGTGACAATGCAACGAAAGCTGATAGCAGCTCATAATCTCAGTAATAAATACTTCTGTGGTAGGTTGAGTTGGCATTGAATGCAGTAGTTCTGTAACTGTCTATTTGTGCCTGGTTTCCAGCATCACACAATGTGACAATAGGAAAAGTATTGTGTGATGTAACAAAAGTGCCGTAATGTGGTTGGCTGCATTTGCAATTGTCAACGAAGAAAGGTCGTATGATGACTTATGGCAAGTGGCAATATGACGCTGGAAGCTAATGCTGACAACAAGTGGAATTTCATCTGATAGATGTCACTGCTCGCTAACATAGGAATCAGTAGCAACCTGGATTTGGTGCAGTGGTGTACTAATTGGGGTTAGAAATCACCCATAATCCACGATGAATGGTAACAACATGAACAGTAGAAGTGGAACTGCCGTTTACTTAACTGAACAGCAATGAAAGGCAATTGTAATAAGCTCTAGTCGTACGTAGCACAAACGTTGTAAATGTCCGTATTTCATTACCGTTATCACTGACAGTTATCAAAAGTCAATCTCAATGCCATGGAACATTAGTTATGCAAACAGCGAACACGGCAAAGGTCGACGAAACGGGTACACTACGTCGCATTCGTTGAACTGATAGACTACATGCAAACTGTACTCGTACTTGAAACAAAACATACAAATAATCCCTGGTAACGTGACAGATGCATGCATAAGACTGATTTATCATCACGATCATTATGCACTATGCAGTACCAGCAGTTATTATATACAAGCTATATACACGTACATAATTAAAAGTAGCTACTATCGACTCGGCAATGCTGCCATAAACAAATAACCACTGAAGTTCAAATACACTGTTAAGATTGAAATGAAATGAAAGGCACACGGCTTAACCACGTATAAAATTAGCTTGCACAATATACAGGCGTAAAAATCCTAATGAATATGCGTGATATGATAATGTCACTTGCACATATTCAGTGCAGCTGGCACAATGGTTATGCATGGCGTGCAAATGTCAAGGCACACGGAATGCTTGAAGACTTTGCATCTGCAGTAACCCATAACGTAATTACATCTCTTGACAACATCTGTACAGCTGGCAAAATTATACGTGTGATGTTGTGCATAATTTTGTAAACTTCAAGAAGTTTCCTAAACACGATAAAGATCAAAGGTTTTTCCAGTTTTTAAACATCTGTCATCATGCCAAGTCTGTGCTCGGTACACACTAAATATCTCAAACAAATCTTATTGTGGGTCTAATTTCATCTATTACATGATTAGATGGTCATCACAGTATTTCAGGTTTGACAGAGTCCAAAAATCTGCTAAACTGTGATTTTAAAAAAATGTGATTAAAAAACTGCTTCATGAAGTAAAGTTATCGTTATATTGCTTATATGGAATAGCTATATGTGAGGCACAAGTAACTGTCTACATGTGAAATCTACAACTCCTACAGGTGAGTGCTAGTCTCAGTCCATGAAGTTCAGCAGTTATCTCTCTCCTGTCAGTGTTAGTGGTTAGTGCACAATAAGTTTTGCAATTATACATAAATGAAAGAAATTCCTCAAATATTAGGCACTGCTGTATGTAAATGGAAGTTCATACAGTACAGCTGGAGAATTCTCCTCTTGTACAATATGGACTAACACCCATATTTTACACAAAATAATACTTTGTGTTTCAAACTGCTTGCAATTCAACAATCATTATTACTTAATGTACAGTGCTGTCAATTTGTTTACTTATCATCAGATACTTATGCAGTAATTCAGATGTTTCTTGGATATGCATTTGCTGGAAAGTTGCTCAAGAGAGAACAGAATCTTCAGTTCATTGTTCAGTTTGCCAACTTTGCACATGTATTAATAGAGTTTCAGCTAGATCCGGTTACAACTTATTTAAAGAACATCTCAATTACATTGTAAAAGACTTATACAATTTCACTGAGTATGATAAAGAGAGTCGACAGATAAGTTCTTAAACAAAACATCATCAACAATTGTCTCTCTGCTGCTACATTTGAAATTATTCTACATCATGTCTCAAAAAACGTCTACATTTTTAATAACTCGGTCGAAAATCAACCAATTTGAGTAAGTTTTGGTTGAGAGAGTGCTGAAGAAATTTCACACAAGTGATTGTTAGCCTGTCCACCACACCTCAAAAATATCATTGCTGTACCTTGCAAAACGTAGAACTCGTGCATCTGATCGAATCTGTGTTGCCTCCCTCAAAAAAGTGATGGTTCTTAAATAGCCATGGCAGCTTAAATTTCAGACAAGCAATATCGCAGAAATTGTCCACAGTGTCCACCTTTTGTGTTTACATAGACTTCAAGTTATTTTCACCACCAATCAATGTTCTGCTGGAATTCAGCTCATTATGAATTTGCTGAAAGTGGGACGGAATGTGTGCACGTGGGCTGCCTAGTGCATGTAGTGCTTCTTTGTTGCCACTGCCACATATACTAGATAATTTTGAAGGTTCTTAGGGAAGCCGTAGTAATCTGTTTCGCATTGGTGAAAAAATAAACCCAACTAGAACTTGTCCAGTTGCAGTTGTGAATGTTGAAGATGAATTACTGTCGAAATGACTTTCTTGATTTAACAAGGTAGCATGGTGAAGTTTGATGGGCAGTTTCACAAACACTTGTAAAATTTCTTCAGAACTGAAGTGTTCAAAAAAGTAAAACGTGGACGTTTTTCGAAACATGTACACTGTAAGTGTCAGACGACTAGTATTCTGCACGTGCATTACTGTTTATAACTGCAAGCAAGTAGTCAGACGTCTAGCATTCTGCAAACACTGAAGACCTGTTGAACAAAAATTCTGGGAAATGTCTGTATCCTGTGAGTTAGTTAATATGCACATGAAGAATAAGTGCTTCTGTCACTCCATGTACCAGAACTCAAATGTCTGCATTATAAAAGATACCCTGTAAATGTACTAAAAGTGGAGTTTGAACAATAATAATTTCAACTTCCGATTTGAAATTTTCAAAATTGTTTGATAAAACATTTCGCTACTGCCATTATAATACCACATCATTCGTATTACCATAATATTAAACGTGTAGAAATAGTTTTAACTTATGCATGTTCTGGCACACTTATCAACAAAAATGAGACTCAACACTAAATAGTTAACTGCCTATTGTTGCATAAATATCAACAACTGTCTTTACTGATATTTACTTCATCAGATGCTCACACCGTGATATGATGCTAAGGCACAACTGTGGAGCAAAAACTCCTATCTAGGCCACATTGTGCTATCCATCTAGGCCATATAGCTGTTTGAGACGGACTGCAAATCACAGCGTTATATTGCTCTTCTGTGACCTATTGGACAGCCAGGCTTGCAACAGCTCATTAATATGTAAATTTTACTTCAAAAAATCAACATACAGTTTGGTGATCACTGGTCCCACTGAAAAAAATGACAGTGATAGTTCTGATGATATGAAAAGTTTTGATGATATGAAAATCTCGCTGTTACTCGTTTGCTATCACTGTCATAGCAACAGTTACTTAGCAACTGCATAAGTGACATCACACAGTTCATTTGCACCAACCACAGCTGAAGCTAACATTCCTGGCTAGAAGTTCAGACTAGCAGGAAAGAGGCAACATGCCATGGCACACACAGAGGCAAAGCCAGCTGTCACACGACAACATTATACTGTCTAGTTCAACCCAATGTCGTCACATGGGTGGCCGAAGAATATGATCTAATTGGCGGTGCCATGCAAGGTGCTGTCGCTGCCTTACCGATCAAGAATGTTAACACCATTGGCCATCATGGCTGCCTTTTGTAAGGACCATCAATTCCGGGCCAGTGGGTCGGGAAATGCCCGAGGTCATTAGTAACTAGACCGGTTGTCCGGCAATGTTGATAACAGTTTGCAGTACATGTCGTGCGTAGCGCAGTCGGTCCACAACATGGACGCTGCAGCCGAAGTGTCGCAGCTGCAGTAACTGATAGGAGACGGAATGTCGCTTGGAGTCGATGTACGTCACGAGGTAATCCTGTGCCTCGGCGCTCACTATCACCTTCGTGTGGTCGTCAAAGAAATTCACCTGCATTCCAACAGCAACAACTTGCTGTAACTTAACTACTGCTGTTGTTTCTAGGCCTGATTCTCCATGCTGCTGACATAAAGGCTCCATTATTTCTGTGTATTATGAACATACAACAGAACAGGTTAAATACTGGGGATTTCCCTACATCATCCAGGTAATACAACTGGGAGGATTTCCTTACGTATTGTGGTTGCGTCCCCCGAACCTCCGGAGTTGACACCTATGCTCATACACACCACTTTCCAGGCTAACCTGGGTCAGCCAGCTGCCTCTTGATCCTGAGAGGTGAGTGTTCAAAATTTTTGTGAGGCCAGATGTCCTTCCTGATTAACTTAATTAAACAGATACAAGAAGATAAAAAAAGTGACAGAAACTCCAGAAAAACACAAGACAGACAGCTGAAAAACAAAATTCTTTAGATTAGTTGGTTGGTTGGAGTTTAACGCCCCTTTTCAGCACAAATACGGCTATATCTGAGATAAAAGGTCGGGTAGACAGTCATCCTCTTACCCAGTGAAGGAAGGCTAGCGATATATTAACCTTAACCCTGGCCGCCTTTTTGTTCAGCAGCCACCCAAAAAGGGAAAGGGATCGAGAGGCTCATTTAAATTATTACACTAGCGTCTACAACAGGGGAAGACAAATATTGCACCGTAAGACTAAACTAAACCAAATACAACAAAACACCGACATTAACCTTAACTAAGAAATACAGATAACACAAAATCAACACAAACAAACTAAAGCCAGGTTCGGTCGCTTCCTATGAACTCCGGCCTGGAAATGGAGTGGGACGATTCTGGTAGAAAAAAGGAAGGGATGGACAAAAGAAGAAAATAGGTAAAGCGAATGAGAAAAGGGAAAAGGTAAAAAAGAGCAAAAGATGAGGAAGTGAATGGACAAGGGGGAAAAGAGGGGAAAGGGTGCTCCGGCCGCATGCAGAGCACAAAATTCTTTACAAAAACGATTCACATGTAGTAACTCGTTTTGGTTAATATATAAATGCTAGTACGGCACAAAAACAAAAGTCAAAAGTTAATCTCAAGAAAACAGCTCCTGCTGAGGACATAAAGCAGCAGCAATTACTGAGCACAGCACATCAAACCTGCAGCGTTCCATTGCTGAGGTGCATCACAATTGCTCGGTCGGTGCGGAACCATTTCTTCATGAAGACACCGGCCGGAGACATCGATGACGGGTCACAGCCGAATGTGTGACGTCTGCTGGGCGTGACGTCGGCACCGTAGATGAGATGCTCGTCCATGTACTGACTGAAGTAGACGAGCAGCGTCACTTTCTTCTTGAGGTCCGGCGGCACGTCCTCCTTCGTCAACCCTATCACTCGGTTGCTTAGGTCGTTGTACTGTAATGACCTGAACAGCCCACATACACAGTAAGATGAGTTCCATCTATACACAGCACTACAGCACTGAACAGCGAATGAGAACTTGTTACATCACTGAACTGCCAACCAACTGTACAGTCTGCATCATACCATGAGGCCATCTTTCATCGACAACCAACGTGTGAGTTTGTGTCTACCCAGAAGCCATATTTTGGACATCATTTATATCAATGACAATCTGTTTCACAGCGGAACTGAAATTATACAAACGTGTGTCACATTTCTGTATCAAAGATTTTGATCTGGAGGAGAGTGTGTCATCTTCTCTCTACAAAAGGCAGTTGTTAACTACGAGCATCGTCTTAACATGGAATGAAGATCACCTGGCTGGCATGAACATGATGCAGCATCTGCAGCAGTTACACGTGACTGATAGCTCTATGGAAGTCAGTAAGTATGTAACAGAACTGTACGTGTGGCTGACCTTCCATCTGTGTGTAGCAGCATGCGTGTCATATCGTTGTACAGGATACCAACGCTTCCATCTGACAGCTGGTAACCAAAGCCATATTTGTTGCTGTAATCGACCCACTTGGTCACCCACAGCTGGTGAGCGTTCTGTACTGGTGTCGGCACCGAGTCTACAACCAATCACAGCTCGTCTGTGCACCGCTGGCTTGACGGCAACACCCCAGACACGGTTAACGCCATGACACACCTAGCAGAAATCAGTGCTGAAAGTGGTGCCAACAAACACGCACGTTTCATGCAGACAGTTTTCTTGTTGACGCCTGCTACAGATATAAGATGTTAGATTTCTGGAAACTTGAAGATATGCTCAATATACCAAGATCAATGGTTCAACCACAACTATTTATCGGTGTTCAGTGGTGGTTTCAGGCAGCTGCATCCCCTATTTTATAGTGAAAGGCAGTGGTAAATGAAAGATAAGATCATGTTCATGAAAATAACGAATAATTTTACAACAAAATGTTATTTTTCAATGAATTTATCACAAATTCTGTTTTAAGTTTAACAACCGCAATTTTCGCGCATGTTTTGGCTTCAGTCGTCATGCTCCACCTGTACATAAATTATGTCTAAATTATTACGACTGTTTTACAACGTCAGTATTTCTGCAGAATTTGCTCCTTTCTACTAGACAACTGCACATCACAGTAGTGGAACAATCGGCACCGAACACTTTCTGGAAGTGAACTAACAAGAAACACAACTGTTCTGACCTGGCGGCATAACATCCAGACAACTCGACAGAGTTTTGTACAGTCGAATGGCAGAACACATACGACCTACACACATCATTCTTGTTACTTACTGACAATACACAGCCAACGTATGTCATACATAGTGTCATGACAACATAACAACAGCTCTTTTATGGCCACTATAAACTCTAAGCTGTGTTAGCTGGCACTCCAGTAAGAAATGGAGGACATTGCTGGAGCTAAGTTTTACTGTCTGCATGCCCTTGCTGCTGGTGACAGCAAGCAGTGCATTCTTGTTAGCAACAAGATGCCAGAGTCCACCACAACAGTGTTACCTACGTCATCTCCATATCATGATCAAGAAAATCTGACAGTTAAATAAATATAGTAAGCTACCACACATGATCGTTCTATCGTATAATTTACCAAGTGATTTTTTCAGATATCTGCCTACAAACCAAATGTTACTATCAAGTACATATAGCTTGCATGGGTTTCAGCAATTATTTGCTAAATACCTGACATCTTAAATTACTTCACAACAACGGTCAGGTAACTGTCAACGTAACGTAAGATGCATAAAAAACGATGAGGCAAAATCTACAAGAACATAACAAAATAAAACAGCAGCAAGCACTGAGACCTGTGCTGTCAGAACGTTGTATTTCATTGCGTACTGCTGCCTTCTCACTAGTGATGTTTGAATGCTGATTATTTAACTCGTTTTGATTAGTGAAGCTTGAACGTTGTGAATTTAACTCGATCTTTGTTGTTGGACCAGCCTCTGTTGCCTTTGACCTTCCAACTCTCTACAAGTCAAACACGTGACGTACATGTAACAAATATGTATCCTTGTAGTTTAAAAAAATATAAAAAAATCGTCAACTGAAAAAAATGCCACTATTGCTGAAATTTTGACATGAAAAACCCAAAATAGACTACACATAATAGCAAAAGCCCGCTGCATATGAGGTCATCCCCTATGCTGCATTGCATCACCTATCAGTTTGCTAACTATTAAGTTAGAACAACATCAATTAAGAGTCATCTTGAGAATGAGCAAGCAAGCTTTAATCCCACACGACATAATAGGTCATTTCAAACTTGAGTCTCTACAGGCAACAATTTCATTCATGATGACAACAGAACTGACAATAACAGTTACCTGTACACTAATCATACGATGATATGCAAAAAAAGCTTAACCCACGACAAGCAAACTGGCCCAATATTAAGAAAAAGATGCACAAAACTCACAAAAAAAAAACAAAATTAGAAACCTGCAGTCATCTGGTAAGAACCAGACATTCATCACTGTTCAGGATGTTGTCTATTGGAGGGGACATGACAGGCCTGCACAGTCCTGGTGCAGGGTGTAAGCTGCAGAATTGGCAGCGTTCAGCCGTGTAGAGAACACATTCAGCTGACCGTGCACACACCAGACACACTCTGTCCATTACGTCACTACATGTAAGCAGTGCAGACTACGTAATTACCTGCGAACTGGAGCGACGTAAATGCTGATTGACGACGAGAGCTTCGTGACCTGCCGTTGCTGGAGCAGCGTATGACCTCGGCCTGAACACCACCACCATCATCATCATCATCATCATCATCAACAGCAACACAATCATATTGAAGTACAGTACAACTCTGTTATAATGGACTTTTGGGGACCGGTCTAAAAGGCCTGTTATATCCAAAGTCTGTTGTATCCAAACTAGGCTACGGATGGCTCACCAGACTTGGAATATTTACAGTGCAGCTTCACTGGCTACCGGACAGTTTACACAACCGCCTACCCTCATCCCGGCAGTGACCGTTTGTTTCCTATAGGCAGGAGATTGCTAGTGACACAAATGACACAACCACATGAACTGATGCGATCAGACTGGGCAGTTGTAAATTGGGGCTAGGGTGTTCAGCAACAATGTCAATTGAATCTCGCTGACGGCCGCGTCGCCTGGTGTACAGCATGGCTACATAATCATGACATAACGTCGGCTGTTCTCACGACCCGGCTATCAGCGAGATGGCTGTCGCGACTACACAAGCACACCGGCCACGGTTGTGGTCTCAATTAGTCTGTTGTTTCCGAAAGTCCATACTAACGGCGTCTGTTCTAACCGAATTATCACACGTTGAAATTAATAAAGACTCAGCTGGGACCAGAAAAAAAGTCTGTATTAACTGAGTATCCGTTATAACCGAATGCATTATAATGAGGTTTTACTGTATAATTAGCCAGGTGCCAGGTGTGTGAAAATAAAGAGGTAGTACAGACTGAAATACCGGTGAGGTTCGAAGGCTGGGAACTTTGGCGCAGTATAACAGCAGTTTACGTTCAGCGACGTCGGCATGTAACCACTTCTAAAGAACTCATGTCGCAACAGCGCCGAGAGACTCGGTCGATCATGAGGGTGGTGGCTTAACAACCGACCAATCAGATCGCGGGCGGCGGGCGTCACGTGACTCGGAACTGAGTAGCGATTGGCTGCAATTCTCTCGTAAGTCTCTTTCAGTGTCGACGTTTCAAACGGCGGTCTTCCGCACAGCATGGCGTACCTAGTTACCAGCACAGCACGAGCAATGATTTACATCGATAAACTTGACCTACAATCAGTGCTATATCTCACAGTCATCAGTGCTACACTCACAGTAACAGAAGCAGACAATGCGATCAGCACACTTTATCACTCCTTCCATTCAATAGCAGGTTAGTTAGTGAGTTTAACGTCCCTTTTCAGCACAAATATGGCTATATCAGAGACGAATTCAACAGTAGGTAAATGTACACCCACAGTCTTAAGGGCAGTAGGTGCTGATCTCCGAGGCAGACAGCCTACAAGTGACGTTACTCGTAAACACATTGATTGATTGAGTAGGGTTTAACGTCCCACTAAACACATTATAGGTCATATCGGGGACGGGTTTTTACGGGTCAAATGACCCAACCAACAGTGTCAAAG